>ENA-UOJO01000098-UOJO01000098.1-human-gut-metagenome-genome-assembly--contig:-P57-NODE-98-length-139638-cov-11.241713_pt1 | contig 139638 bp, 141 predicted proteins | sample MGYA00242351_ERZ723898 | MGnify/ENA metagenome assembly ERZ723898 | reverse complement strand
CCTGGCTCTCCCCCCATGATTTTCTTGCCGCTCATCCTCTCCGATATGTTTGACATAATCATGAAGTCACACAAACTTTTCTGAAGAAGTTAGAGGGAATGTGATGGCTGACCGCTTGACTCTATATATCAAAATGTTCTGGAACTCATCCTATTTTCTTGGTCGGCTTGGACTCACACCAAAAGTTTATCCCTGTATAGAATTTCTGAAATTCCCAGAAGGTCAAACAGGACAACGCGGTAAAGCAGAGATAACTTCATTAGATATATCACGCTTTCATCCCCATTAACCAAATTGGTCCGAGTCTTTTGCTTTGCAGTATCCCGATGACATTTCCAGACATAACAAAACCTCAATGTTTCCTGTTAATGTGCTCATGAGCAGTATAACATGGAGGTTTCTATAAAAGGAAAAGCTATATTTCAGCCTCTATCACAAGGCTAAAATATAGCTTTCCACTTGCATCAGGCGGTTAAAAACGATGTTGCCCTCAGTGGTAGGGGCGTTCATGCCCGCAAACGGTTGGTAGCGACAGCGAGCCGCGGCGAGGGCGCTTGCAATCGAGCAGGCGAGCGGAGCGTGACCGTTTGCGGAAAAGGAGGAGCAGCGGCGTGAGCGCGCTCTGACTTTTGTAAAAAAGTCGGAGCAAGCGATACATAGCTTGCTCCGACGTGGCACGCCCGGCGCGATTCGAACGCGCGACCTTCCGCTTAGGAGTACAAGCGAAGGGAAACTGCGTGATACGCACAATCGCCTACGGTGTGCCAAAAGCCTGATTCCCCGCCGTTTTTTTCGGTTAACCGTGCGGTGTAGTATTACTGGGTACCGTACAAAGCAAGTGATTTCCCAGCGTCCGATTAGCAAAATATTAGCAAACCAACATCTCGGCTGTCCACAAAAAAAGCGTAAAGTGACTGTGAATAGTATAGCAAAGCGGCTCTTGATTATCAAGGGCCGTCTTGTTTTGAAGGGCGATCTTACAGATTAGGTCTGCCACAGAGCGAGATAAGTGAATATGGTTCAGTCAATAAAAGCATCTATCGGAGGTAGTGTTATGATTATGAAGCAAGGCGTACTGATTTTTGATACGGAGAGCGACAGGATGGATGTCCGGTTCGGTTTGGAGGACTACTACGGAGGCCTGCATTGTGGGACAACGATGCAGGCGAAGATAGGCGGTAGATGGATACCAACGCGCATTGAAAAGGCGTCGGATTGGTTTTTGGTCGGGATCAAAACAGATAACATCACAGGCCTTATCGTCAGGCTATAAACCTATTGCATCCGGGGCGGCTTCGCTTAAGAGGCCGCCCTTTTTCTATATCTATAAAGAAGGGAGAATGAAGTCATGCCGAAATGCTTGCTGAAATACCAGTGGGTCAAGCTGCCCAGAACCCACCTGCCCCAGGGCAAGGGCGTAATGGGCTGTTGGGTCAGACTGGCGTCGAGAGCGGCATTTCGCAAGGGACAGGCCCGCTATTGCGGGCATACCAACGACGTAACGCCGGGGATGTGGTCGGGCGGTGTTGTCGGCCTCAAGAGCATTCTCGGCGTCAAGAGCCGGGCGAGGGCTCTGGAAATCATGGACGAGCTGCAAAGCCTGGGATACATCGAATACACGCTCGACCCCGTCACAAAAAAGCTGGATTACTATATCAAGGATTGGGTCGTAAAGTGCTCCGGCGCCGAGTGCATGGACGGGGCGGTGTATACGACCGATGGCTACGGCTTCCTCTGCCTTCCCCGCAGCATCACGCAGCGGCTGGCGGAGCAAAGCTACATATTCGCCGAATCAGACGCATGGCTGGATCTATGGTGCCATACCACATGGCGGGATCCCCGCAATGCGTTTTCTTTTTTGGCGCCTGCCGTCCAGTACGGCCAGTTGGGCGCCGCATTGACTTTGGAGACCTTGGGGCAGCGATGGGGCTGGGAGAAGACAAAGGTATGGAGATTTTTTCAAAAGCATGGGGATGTCTTTGCTCTGTACCGCCTTCCCGGCGCCTATGGCTGTCTCGTTTTTAATAAACTGTATCCGACGGGTACAGAGGTTTCATTGCTCACCCATGCCGAGATTGAACGCATTATCGAAGAAATGCGTATTCAGGCTGGAAATGCGCATATTGCGGGATCGGAAAACCGGCGTCTCAACAAGCTGATCCTCTGGTACAGCAGGAAGATTGCTCCACAAGGCGCATTTTCTGAGGCGGATACTCTGGAACAAAACCGCGTTGCACTTTCAGCCCCTATAATACGCGCGTATCTTTCTCAGTGTTGGAATTGTGAGAACTGTAGCTATGACTGCAGGAGTGTAAGCTATACAGCATCGTCTGAAACAAATCACATACGCGGGCCCTGCGCCCGCCGCTTAGATAAAGCAAAGGAGAATCGAAATGAGTAAGAGCCAAGACAGCGCGAATAAGGCGCTTTATGAGCAGCAGGAAAATCGGATTTCCACGCAGTCTGCTGCGTTTATCAATCTTTTGACCAAGAGGGGCATTCTGGAGGATAAGCAGATCGACGACGACCGAATCCGCCAGGCGCAGAAGGAGAAAAAGCGGAATATGTACCACAACACCCTTCTGCTGCTTCAGCATTACCGGAATATCTCGTGGGCCATGGAATGTTTCCCCTCCTCCGTGGCGGAGGAGCTCGACCTGCCCATGGGCGACCTGGATCGGCTGCTGGAGCGCATGGATCTGGAGCTGGGCATGAACAACCGCAAGCTGGAGAGCCGCATTGAAAGCGTGCGGAAGTCGCGGCTGCTGCTGGACCGGGTCAACGAGGCGCTCAGCGTTTTGAAGCGCAAGCCGGAGAACGGCGCGAAGATGTACGAGCTGATCTATCTGACCTACATTGCCCCGGACAAGCTGAGCCACACAGACCTCCTCTATCGCCTCGATATTTCATCCCGCCACTATTACCGCCTTCGTCAGCAGGCAATCACAATTCTGTCCATTCGACTGTGGTCCGCTCCCGCCGGTGAGATCGATTCCTGGCTGGAGGTGCTGACCCTGCTGGAAAGCTTTTGAGCGCAAATGGGATGGCACAAAATTGGCGCAAAAATGGCAAGGCGGATGCCGATGACATGCAAACGGGAAAATGCTAAACTAATATCGTCCGATAGTAGGAGCGGGTGCTAAGAACGCCGTTTCTGAGAAGCCTTTCAGCTTCCACGAGCGGCGTTTTTTTGTGCCCGGAAACCAAAAAACAGGAGGTAAAAACATGGCAAAGCAACTTGTTTCCGGCAAGCGCCGCATCCGGGAGGCCTACTGGTCCCTGGTCGGCATTGCCTCCGCCCTGATCCTTTCGGTGCAGCCGGTGATGGCGGAAACGATCTGGGACCGCTTCTCCGCCATCATGCGGGACGTCTATGGCCAGCTGGTCGCAATCAGCACCATTGTGGCTGTGACGGTGGCGGCCATCGCTCTGATCGTGCGCATGATTTCCCGCAACCAGCGCGCGGTGGATGAAGCGACAAGCTGGCTGAAGCGCATCATCGTGACCTGGATCGTGCTCAATACGCTGGGTTTCATTGTTGCGTATCTGCAGCCGCTCATCGCCGGCGGACAATACACCGGCTAATTCACATCGAAACAGAACCGGATGGGAGGTGAATGATTATCTTAGACTGGATTTTTGAAGGCATTGTTACCTGGATTTCGAGCATTGCTTCGCAGATCATGGACGCGGTCTCCGGCATTTTTCTAAACGCGCTCGGAACCGACATGACCGCAATGGAGGAGTATTTCCCCTTCATCACCAAGGCGTTCGACGTCATGCAGTATACCGCGTGGGCCGTGCTGTTTCTGATTACCGTCTGGCAGTTGTTCCGCGTGTTTGGCGGCCCGATCACCGAGGCGGAAAACCCATGGCAGTTGGTGGCGCGCAGCGCGGTATTTGCGCTGCTCATCGGGTACGCCAAACCCATTTTCATGATTACGCTGGATATTGCCAGAGCGCCCTATACCGCGCTGATGGACGTGACCATGGCGGCGGAGGATTTTACCTTTGCCGGAATTGAGCAGGTGCTGACGAACGGACTCGTCACGATTGTTTCCACGATCACCATCGTCGCTCCCATACTGGTATTGATTCTGTTGATCGCGCTGGGCTGGAATTATTTCAAGCTGCTTCTCGAAGTGGTTGAGCGGTATATCGTGGTGGGCGTGCTGTGCTACACCTCGCCGCTCGCCTTCGCCATGGGTGGCTCCAAGACGACCAACCAGGTGTTCAAAAGCTGGTGCAGGATGGTCGGCTCACAGCTTCTGCTGCTGGTGCTGAACGTCTGGTTCCTCCGGGGCTTCAACTCCTCGGTGGGCCAGTACATCGGCAACGGCGGCGCGCTGTCCAGCGGGCAGGGCACGATTTTCCTGTGGCTCTTTTGCGCGCTGGCATTTCTCAAGACCGCCCAAAAATTCGATTCGTATCTGGCGGCTATGGGACTCAATGTGGCGCAAACCGGATCGAGCATGGGCATGGAACTGCTGATGGCGGCAAGAGTGCTCAGCGGCGTTGGCAGCGGCGCCCGCAGCGCGGGGAGCGTTTTCCGCGGCGGAAGCACAGCGACCGGAACCGGTGCGGCGGCCAGCGGCTTTGCCGCGGGGTTCGCCAGCAAGTTCAAAGGTAACTCTTATGTCCGTGACGCCGTTGTTGAAGGCGGAGAACGTATGGGCATGGGCGGCAGCGTCGGCTTTGTCGGACGAGCCTTCGGCGGCGTGGCGGCCAGAAACGGCGCTACGCTTACCGGAGAGTCTATTTCCTCTGTTGCGGCACGGCCTTCCGGCGTATCCGGCAGCATTGCCGGTGACATCGCCGACCGCAGCCTCAGCAATTATATGCCGCAGCTCGGCGGGTACAGCCTGAAGGAGTCACAGATCTCCGGCGGGCATATCAGCACGACGGCGACCGGCACGGATGGGAAAACCAGCAGCGTCGAGATGTACAGCGCTGCACAGTTTGAAAAGCCCAGCGTGCCGCACTCCGTCGTCACCGCGTCGGACGGCAGCTCCTGGTATCAGATGGCCAGCGGCGAAGGACGCGGCGCGTTTTACGATGCTCCCGAATTTACCGGAGCCGCTTCAGAAGCCGCGCAGGTTGCGTCGGCATTCCCCGGAGCCGCGGAGGGCACGACCCTTCGCACAGTGGGCGACGGCGTAATGGAGGCCAGCGGAGAAGGCGGCAATACCCTTTGGTACAACAGCGCCTACTACGCCGAGCCTGACGCGCCCCACAGCGTTATGCAGTCCGCGAACGGCGTGGACTGGTACGTCATGCAACAGCAGGCGGAGGCGCCCGAGTTTGAACCCGGAGATTCGGCGCTGGCTTACAACCAGGCTGTATTCCGTGATTTCATGCCCGGCTACGAACAGCAGGTTGCACAGGTTGACAGCTCCCATCGCGAAGATGGGCATTTCGAGGTCAAACACACGGATGGCTCCGGCACGGCGTTCTACGATACTGCCAGATACGCCGCACCGCGCGGCGATTATCAGGTGTTTGAAGACGCTCGCGGACAGCAGTGGATTGCCGTTCACGGCGAGCCCTCTGTGGAGCGCCGACCCGTCTATGAAGACGGAAAGCCCGTATATGACGGCGAAAGCGTCCGCACCGTATCGGTGGAATCGGTTCGATACAAGAGCACACCCAGCCGCTTCGGCGAACCCGCGCACCGCGGGGACATCGAGCGCAAGCCGCCGAAACGAAAAAGTTAATATCAGAGTATGGACGTGGGCCGGAAGGAGCAATTCTTCCGGCTCACGCCGTATCTGTAAAATTTGAAAACACACCGCACTATCGCGGTTTTGAATATGGGAGGTGAAGTGATGGCGGAACCGGATAAAAGACAGATGGGCGACGGCTCCGACAATTATGGGGAAGCCGCCAAACAGATGGCAAACGCCGCCAAACAAGCCGGGAAGGAAACGGCCAAGCAGGCTGCCGCCGCAGGCGCCGAAGCTACCGCAAACGCCGCGGCCGCTACCGTGCAGGCGGGTGTAGAGGGCGGAAAAGCCGCCGCAGAGATAGCCGCCGGTACCGCCGCCGGAGGCCCTTGGGGCGCAATCCTGTCCGCCGTCTGGGCGCTGCGGCACACGCTGTTCAAAATACTGATTTGCATCTGTCTGTTTATGCTGATCATCATTATCTTGATCGTCTCCCTGCCGTCCATCGTGACGAACAGTGTATTTGGCCTGGACGGCACCGTGATCGACATGGAAAACCCCACAACCCTTCTGGAGTCCTACGATGACCTTGCCGCCGATATATCGGTGGCGGTGGATGAGGGCTATGACCTCTCTCTCGCAAGGGTTGAGGAGATCATCGCGGGCGGCGGCTATGATTACGATTTGTCCATGGAAGCGCTTGTAAACTATGCGCACAGTTCGTCAGGTTATGATGTCAGCTATATCCTTGCGGCCTACTCTGCATCTCTTGAGCAGCAGAATACCAGCAAGGAGGATATGCTATCTAAACTCAATGCTGTGGCGGCAAAGATGTTCCCTGTTTCCTACGAGGAAAGGGAAGTCGAGCGCACTATCCCTCTGACCTATTCTGCCTATCGGGCCGTTACGGTTACGGTCATTACTTCTCAGTCGCAGACCGGGACAATCAACGGTGTGCCGCAATATCGCTATACTACGGCAAGCAGAACCTATTATGAACCCGATGGCGCGGTCACTACGTCCGAGCCTGTCACGAAGACCGCCTATTCTCCGGTCACCGTTTCCATCCCAGTCTATAGCGGCGGAAGCATCACCGGCGCTCGAAGTGCAACCTATTATGTAGAGGCCGGCACGGAGACGGTTACGCCGGAAACGGAGATCATCAAGTACGTCGAATGCACCATTCACCCCTTTGATTCGTCGGTCATCATCGACGCCTTTGGGATTGATCCAGAGGCTACCTACGACCAGTTCAACGTCAGCTACAGCGTGGCGATTCAGAATATGGCGAACTCGCTGAAGATGACGCTGTACGGCACGCTCGGAAACGGGCAGATGGTGCCGCTGACCGACGCGGAGCTGATCGCCTTCGTCAACCGGCAGAACTGCAATGCTACACGGAAACACATTTTGACGACCGCTCTTTCGTTGGTGGGCAAAGTCCCTTATTTTTGGGGCGGCAAATCCGCTGCCGGCTGGAATGATGAATGGAACACGCCAAAGCTGGTTACATCGTCAGGCTCCGGTTCCTCCGGTACCATACGTCCCTATGGACTGGATTGCTCCGGATTTACCGATTGGACGTACAAAACCGCATTGGGTATCAGTTTATATGCCGGAACATGGAATCAGTGGGACAATACCTATGCGATATCAGAATCAGAACTCCTCCCCGGGGATCTTGGTTTTATGGCGGTTCCCGGAACTGTTCCCGTCAACCACGTTCTTATCTATGCGGGGGTGGGAGAAAACGGCGAACAGATGTGGGTGCATTGTGCCAGCGGCAGCGGTGTGGTGCTTAACTCTCCGACCTATGTAACGCAGTTTCGCCGCCCGGCAAACGTAGATTTTGACGCCGCGGTGCCGGTACTATCGGGAATCGGCACACGCCGTGGCAATGCTGCCGTTACAGAAATTGCAAAAAGGCAGGTGGGTAATGTGGGAGGACGCCCCTACTGGAGCTGGTATGGCTTCACCAGCCGTGTAGAGTGGTGTGCTTGCTTTGTATCATGGTGCTACGCCCAGGCAGGAGCAAGTGAACCGCGATTTTCAGGATGCACTTCCGGCGGCATGGGGTGGTTTCAGTCTCATGGACAATGGGCAGACCGATATTATCCCGATATTGCGCCGGGGGATGCAATATTTTTCGATTGGGACGGAACAGGAGATGCGGATCATGTGGGAATTGTCATTGGATCCGATGGAAAAAATGTTTATACCGTCGAAGGAAACAGCGGAGATGCTTGTCGCTACAGGGAATATCCATTGGGCAGCAGTGTGATTCGAGGATATGGTCTGATGGTATGGGATTGAGATAGGAAGGTGATTTTTATGGACGAAAAAGAATACAGCAACGTTTACGCCATTCCGGCCAACTACACCGATTCGGGCAAGCTGCTGGGCGGAATGATCGATACCCGCAATGCCATAGAGACCGTAATCCTTCTTCTGGCGGTCGGTTATCCCGAGCTGATGCTGATTCCCATGCCCGGAACCATCCGGATCGTGGTGATGACGGTAACGCTGCTGCCCCTGGCGGTCATCTCTGTGATGGGTGTGGACGGCGGCTCCCTGTTTCAGTATATCGGGCATATCATCCGCTTTTGGACGCATCGAAGAAAACTTCATTTCAGGAGGATAGGATATCGCTATGACAAAACACAACTCAAAAAGAGCCGGCGCAAAAAGCGAAAAGCTTGAATTCGTGCAGGAATACCTGCCGATCAAAGACCTCCGTAACGGCATTGTCGAGACAACCGACGGGCGCTATATCAAGATTTTGGAGGTCGAACCCATCAACTTTACGCTTCGCTCGGATGAGGAGCAGTTTAATATCATCTCCAGCTTTGCCAGCTGGCTCAAGATTTCGCCGATGCGATTGCAATTCAAGTCGGTCACGCGCAAGGCGGATTCCGATAAACACGTCGCCATGGTGCGCGATGAGCTGGACACGGAGGACAACCCGCAGTGCAAGGAGCTTGGCGAGGATTACATCAAGCTGATCAAGGACGTCGGCAGCCGGGAAGCGCTCACAAGGCGCTTCTTTTTAATTTTCCAGTATGAAGCCGTGGGGCGGGGCGAGAGCGACGACTACGCCAAGATTTACGGAATGCTGCAAACCGCGGAGCAGAACGCCCGCGCCTATTTCCTGCAATGCGGCAACTCCATCATTCAGCCGAAGGACCCGGACGAGGCTACCGCCGAGATCCTATATATGTTCTTCAACCGCCGCTCCTGCGTGGACGAGCCCTTCTCCTCCCGGGTCAACCGGGTGGTGGTGGACACCATGGCGGCAAAAAAGAAGGTCATCGGCCTCGACGCAGTCCCGCACATCCGCATGGCGCACTTCCTCGCGCCGCGCGGCATTGACCTGACCCACTACAACCATATCATCATGGACGGGCTGTATTACTCGTTTTTGTACATCAAGGCGGGCGGCTACCCAGCCGCGTCCGGGCGGGCTGGATGTCCTCGCTCATCAACGCAGGGGAAGGCGTGGATGTGGACGTGCATCTCCGGCGGGAGAACCGAAGCAAGACCATCGACAAGGTGGCGCAGCGGATTCGCCTCAACCGCACCAAGCTCAAAGGCATGCAGGATACCAGCACCGATTATGAGGAGCTGACCAACTCCATCCAGGCGGGCTATTTCATCAAGAGCAGCATCTCCAATTACAACGAGGATCTGTTCTATATGAGCGTTTTCATCACCGTGTCGGCCAAGACCTACGAGGAGCTGATGTGGCGCAAGCAGCAGATGGTGGATATGCTCAAATCCATGGACATGTACACCAGCGAGTGCAACTTCCAGCAGGAGGCGGCGCTGCAGTCGGTCATGCCGTTTTTACAGGTCTCGCCGAAGCTTGAAAAGAAAGCCCAGCGCAATGTGCTGACCAGCGGCGCGGCCTCCGCCTATATCTTCACCAGCTTTGAGATGTCGGATGATACCGGCGTTCTGCTGGGCGTCAACCGGCACAATAACTCGCTGTGCATTGTGGATCTGTTCAACACGAAGATGCACAAGAACGCTAACCTGAATCTGCTGGGGACATCGGGAGCGGGCAAGACCTTTACAATGCAGCTTCTCGCGCTCAGGATGCGGATGCGCGGCATCCAGTGCTATATCCTGGCGCCCATCAAGGGACATGAATTCCGCAGAGCCTGCAATAAAATCGGCGGCGAGTTTATCAAGATTGCGCCGGGTTCGCCGCACTGCATCAACATCATGGAGATCCGGCACACCCTGTCGCCGGAAATGGAGTTGATCGACGAGATCGACTACAGCGAGCTGGACTCCATGCTGGCGCGCAAAATCCAGCAGCTGATGACCTTCTTCGGCCTCCTCATTCCCGACATGAGTAATGAAGAGGAGCAGATGTTAGACGAGGCGCTGATCAAGACCTATGCGGACTTTGGCATCACCCACGACAACAATTCCATCTATCTGGATACGGAATCGACCCCGCCGAAGATGAAGCGTATGCCGATACTCGGCGATTTGCACAAGCATCTGCTGGAAAACCCCATGACCGCAAGGCTGGCCGCCATCATCAGCCGCTTTGTCACCGGCTCCGCCCAGAGCTTCAACCAGCAGACCAATGTGGATTTGAGCAACAAGTACATTGTACTGGACCTGTCCGAGCTCAAGGGCAAGTTGCTCCCCGTTGGAATGTTTATCGCGCTGGATTACGTTTGGGACCAGATCAAGTCCGACCGCACCAAACGAAAAGCCATCTTCATCGATGAGATCTGGCAGCTCATCGGTGCCAGCTCCAACCGCATGGCCGCTGAGTTTTGCTTGGAAATCTTCAAGGTCATACGCGGCTTTGGCGGCGCGGCGATTTCGGCCACGCAAGACCTCTCGGATTTCTTCGGGCTTGACGACGGCAAGTACGGCCGGGCGATTATCAACAACAGTAAAAACAAGATCATTCTCAATCTGGAGCCGGATGAGGCCCAGTATGTGCAGGAGACGCTGAAACTGACCCGAACTGAGATTCGTTCCATCACTCAGTTTGAACGGGGCGAGGCGCTCATCAGCTCGAACAACAACAAGGTCCCGGTGGTGGTCAAAGCCTCGAAGCTGGAAAAAGAGATGATCACCACAGACCGCGCCGAGCTGGAGTCCATCCTTCGGGATCGGCAGCGCGAAAAAACGCATACGGCGTAGAATACGCATTTCTATAAAAATACGCACAAACAGGAGGTGAATACACAGTGCTGCTTGAAGATGAACGCCATGTAGTGAAATGGCTCTCCCAGTATGGGGCGCTCCCAAAGGCACAGGTTGTCCGCCTGCTGCGGGACAAATCCCCGCAGACGGCAGAGAAAATCATCCGCAATCTGAAACGGGAGATGCGGATATCGGATGTGGGCGGCGGGTACTATCTGGGGCTTGACGACATGTGCAAGCCAGACCAGCGGGTTATCCTTGCCGTATGGGTACTGCTCCGCTTTATCGATTATGTGGATCCGATGGCGCATTACCCCGCGGTATATCCGTCGCAGATATTTTTTCTCAAGGAGAATATCGGCTACGAAATCGTCGTGTTGTATGACGGCGAACAGCATTTGACAAAGCTGCTGCAGCCGCAGGACGAGGATATGAAATACATCATCGTTTTGCCGAATCTGGCGATGGCGGCGCAGCTTGTGCTGCCAGGCGCGCCCTGCCTCTTTTCCACCGTCAATTTTAACGGGCAGGACGAGCCGGAGATTGTATTTTATTCGGACGAGGTGATGATGAATGGGAACGGGTAACACTTTTTCGGGAACGCTCGCTAAGCTGGAAAGTCAGGTTAGAAAGTTGAACATGGCGCTGAACAACACGCGGTACATGTACGATATCGGAAACATGGAGCTGACCTTTGAGGTGGCGCTTCGCCTTGCGGATGTATCTGAGCGCACAACGCTGCTCGCCCGCGCGCTGCCCGCCTACACGGGGAATCCCCGCGCAGCCCGGGAGATGGATATCGTAATGGAGCGAAACATCCCGGTGGAAATCGGCTTCTCTGTGGAAGGCTGGTTCTGTGTGCGGATGCCCTTGCTCCTGCCAAAGAAGCCGGCGGGCTCCGCGTCCTATGTGCGCGCTTTTCTGTACCCTGCCTTGCGGGATTTTTTCAAAGACAAGCCTCCCGTGCGATACCGCGGCTGTGTTTTGGCTTACCGCCATGTATACGACAGGGACCGTCCCGAACGGCAGCGCCGGGATCACGATAACATTGAGGTCAATATGGTGTCGGATATCCTTGCGCTGTACGCGATGGACGACGACGGACCCTCTGTGTGCAGTCACTATTATTGTAGCGCCGCGGCCGGCACGGAGCGCACCGAGGTCTATCTCCTCCCGTCTGAGGCGTTTCCGGAGTGGCTTGCGGTCGAAAAGGAGATGCCCGATGAAGGAGTGAAGCTCTATGAAAACGACCCGCGCAAAGCGCAAAAAGATATGTGAAAACACCTGCCGAAACCGATTTAAAAAGCACATATGCTTTCAGGACCCTGAAGCGCCCGTAAAACCGGCGTCTTTCGGGCCTTTCCTGCGGGGAAATTCCGACAAAGAGAGCAGTCCTGTTGTCGGTGGGTTCCCGCATTCGACGGGGTGACGCAATGATTACCCTGCGCCCCGGCAGTCAGGCGCATCGGCTCGTCACAGTCCTTTCCGTGGTGGGCGAATATCCGGTTCGCTCATTGAAGCTGCTCGGCAATGAGCGCGTGCTGCGGGATCTCGTCCGCAGACTGACGCTGCCGCAAACCTTCCGGCATCCCGATACCGATGAACGCATCGCGACCAAGCTACTGCAGCTCAGCGGGAAGGGCGCCGCAAAATCCATCCGCCTGTATAAGAGCGCTCTGCCCATACTGGGATGGATACACCCGGACGCTTACGGGTATTACATGGAGTCCTTTTGGAACCACCGCTTCCCGGGAGACGCGGCGCATCGGGACCGCAACCTGCGGGTTGCCGAAGCGGTGGCCATGTGCATGGGCGCCGGGATCGAGCCGCGGCCGTACCGCCTGCCCAAGCTGCAGAGCAGGGAGCTTCTCCGGGTAACACCGGCGGATCCCTCCTTTTATCTGGCAAAGGACATCAAGAAAATCAACATCGCGGAGCAGAACAAAACCATGTTCACCCGCACGGTGGGCGCTCTTTTTTCAGAGGAACGCTGCTACGCCGTCTACAATACGCGCAGCGCGGCGATGAAATGGAGCGGCATGGGCGAGTTCAAGGCGCTGCACAGCCTGATCGAGGTCGCGCGCATGAATGCCGGCCTTCAGGAGATCGACTCGGCGATTCTCTTTGGCGAGTCTGAGCGCGTAGCCCTGCAAACATTGCTGGAATCGGACAAAAGCCGGCGGCTGGAGTTCCGGTTTGACGGTATCTACCGCCATGTGCATTTTGTTCCTATGAATGCCGATGGGATCCGCAGGCTGCGCATGCTGGCTCTCCCAGACTGGAAAGAAAAGCTGCTGGATCTGCTGTTCGAACCCGACACGAGATCTTACGGCAAAGGGTTCATGGAATACGACGCCTGTATCGGCGGCGTTTATATATATTCGCACCTGGATGGCGATCTCGCCAGGCTCATCCGCTTCCGCGAAGCCATGGACTCCCAGACTAAAAAGTTTGAGGTTCTGTGCTTCCCGGACCAGGCGCCCCTCCTCCGGGAATACCTGACCTCGCATGTTTCGCTCAAGACCATCGACATGAACCTGGTGGAGGCGGAACTGGGGTCGGATTGGAGGAGCGTTGTTGAATGAAAAAAACCGAAAAATAGGGATCGCTGCCGCCGCCATACTGGGATGCGCGGCGCTCTTTTATCTGGGCGGATTGCTTGGCCAGCTGCTCGAAAACTACCGTTTGTGGATGGACGCCGGCGGCATGACGGGGCAGGCGGCGATGGCGCCGGTAGACTGGAATCCGATTGCCTGTTTCCGGCTCGCCTTCAGCGGATCCGGGCTCAAGGGAGTGGGGCTTCTGCTTCTCACGGGAACCGGTATCGTGGCGTATGTGAAGCTGCACGACAGGTTCAGCAGCAAGGACTATGACCCGCGCGGCTTCACCCGCAGCAAATACGGCACTTATGGGACGGCCGCATGGATGAGCGATAAAGAGCTGAAAGAAACCCTGGAGCTGAAATCCCTCGACCAGGCGGACGGTATCATCCTCGGCGAAAAAAACGGCAGCGCCGTCTGTTTGCCCAAGGACACCAGACTCAACCGGCATATCGCCGTGTTCGGCGCATCCGGGACAATGAAGTCCAGAGGCGTGATTCGCCCGGCGCTCTTTACGCTGATAAAACGCGGTGAGTCTGCTGTGATCACAGACGCCAAAGGAGATCTGTACTGCGACACCGCCGAGCTGTTCCGTCAGAACGGGTATGAGGTGAAGGTGTTCAACCTGGTAAACCCCGCGCATGGCGACTCATGGAACTGTATGTCCGATCTGCAGGGCGATACCTTGATGGCGCAGGTGCTGACCAACGTCATCATCTCCAATACCAGTGAGGGAAAGGGCGACCATTTCTGGGATAACGGCGAATCGAACCTCTTAAAGGCGTTGGTTCTGTATATCGACCAGGACAGAAGCCGCAGTCCGGACACCAAAAATCTTGCCGCGGTCTACCAGCTCCTGACCCAGAACAGCGAGCGGCAGCTTACGGCGTTGTTTGAAAAGCTGCCGCTGGAACACCCGGCTCGTGCGCCATTCAACCTGTTCTCGCAGGCAAGCGATACGGTCCGCTCGGGTATCGTACTGGGTCTGGGCACCCGCTTGCAGGTTCTGCAGAACGAATCCGTCCGCAACATCATCAGCCGCAGCGATATCGATCTGACGGCGCCGGGCAAGCGAAAATGCGCATACTTTGTCATCCTGAGTGATCAGGACGCGACGATGGCGTTCCTGTCATCTCTTTTCTTCTCATTTTTGTTTATCAAATTGGTTCGGCATGCGGATGCGACCCCGGATATGCGATGCGAAATCCCCGTCAACCTCATACTCGACGAGTTCAACAACATCGGGAAGCTGGGCGGCGCGGCCGACGGCTCGGATTTCGCTCGCACGCTGAGCGTCATCCGCAGCCGCGCCATCTATGTGACGCTGGCGGTACAGAGCCTTGGGCAGCTGCAAAACCGGTACCCCAACAACCTGTGGGCCGAAATCATCGGCAACACCGATATCCAGCTCATGCTCGGCTGTACGGATGACGTGAGCGCCGACTATTTTTCAGCCCGCAGCGGTGATATGAGTATTGAGGTCAACTCGACCATGACCGTGAAAAAGACCATCGCGGTCGCGCAGGTCATACCCCAGTACCGCCACACCGAGGGGCAGGGCAAGCGACGTTTGCTCACGCCGGACGAGGTGCTGCGGCTGCCCAACGAGGAGCTGCTCGTCATCATTCGCGGGCACAACATCCTCAAGCTGAACAAGCTGGATTACACAAAGCTGCCCATGGCAAAGCAGATTGTCCGAACGAGCGTGATGGAGTACACGCCCAAGACGTTTTATACCCCGTCCCCCCAGACTGAGTTTACCCCGCCGCCGGAAGCCAAGCCGCCGGCCAAGAAGCGAAAAAGCCTGTATAGCTCAGCCACACCACCCACCGAATTTTAATATTGTTAAGGAGGAACCCACATGGCCACGAAAAAGAAAGACGCAATTCCCGATGAGGAGATGCTGCTGGAGCAGCAGGCAATTGCTGAAGAACAGCCCCTCTCCCAGACCGGATCGGATGTAGCTTCGGAGGAGGTATCCCGGGCTGAAGAGAGCCCGCCGGCGCCGGATGAGAGCCCTGCGCCCCAGACTGATTCCGAGAACACGGATTCCGAGAGAATTCCGGCCGAAGACGCCTTGGATCCACCAGCTTCCATAGCGGATTCCCAGACCGAAACAGAAGCGGCTGAAAAACCGGCTGAAGGGCCCGCGCCGGCTCGGCGGACCAGAAAAACCCGCAGCAAAAAATCCGAGTCTGACGCAGAGCCTGAAAAAGCGCCCGAACATGCATCCGACGGCGTCGAAGGCGAAGCAAAACCCCGCCGCAGACGGGCCGCTCCCAGACCGGCGTCGGCGGTTGTGGCGATTGACGACCGGTTGGGCGTCGAAACCGAGGCGGATAAGGCCCGCAACGATTTGCTCGACCTGGTGGAGTCCCTGAAAACCAAACGCATTCTGACGGGCACGATCCAGGGCGTGGAGCGCCCGGCGGACAACCCCTCCCGTTCTCTGGCAGTCATTTATCATGGCGATTACAAGATCATCATTCCGGCGGAGGAGGCGGTGGAGCCGCCCAGCGATTTCCGCGGCCGGTTGCCGGAGGACGTGCTGCACTACATGGTCACCAAGCGTTTGGGCGCTGAGATTGATTTCATTGTAAAAGGAATCGACGGCAAGGCCGGACTCGCCGTGGGCAGCCGGCTGGAGGCAATGGCGGCGAAGCGCCGGGAATATTACTTTGGCTCAGACCGGGACGGCAACAACCTGTTGTATGAGGGCATCTGCGCGGAAGCGCGGGTCGTTTCGGTCATCCGCGCCGGTATCTTCGTGGATTTGTTCGGTCTGGAGGTTTACATCCCGCTTCGCGAGCTGAGCTACCAGCGCATGCTGGACGCCAGCTCCGCTTTCCAACCCGGCCAGCGCATTCTGGTGAAAATCCTGAGCATCGACCGGAGCGACCGTGCGCACCCCAAGGTGAGCGCCTCCATCAAGCAGGCCGGAGAGAATCCCTATGAAAAGGCGCTTCGGAGATATACCGTCGGCAACCGCTATGTCGGCACGGTCAGCATGGTGGACATGAACGGTGTTTTTGTGGCGCTGGACGGCGGAATCGATTGTCTGTGCAGCTACCCCAAACGCGGCCGGCCGCCCAGAGGCGCGCGCGTGACCGTGCGGATCCTCGGCATCAACAACGACTCGAACCGAATCTGGGGCGCCATCACGCATATCGCCACGCCCAGATAAATTTCTCTATGACTCACCGACAAAGGAGGCACGAACTTGAACACCTACACTCTCAGTAAGGAGGAGCAGCTCAAACGAAAGAGCATCGCGGAGCATGCGCGCAGGATGATTTTGTCCCAGATGCCCATTGAGGACCAGGACGACATCTCTCTCACGCTTGGATACCGGGATTACTACATGCAAATCTCCTTTTCCCCACTGCATCCGCTGATGGTCATCTGCCTGGCCAAAGCCATGGAGCATTCCGGAGGCGCAAAGAAGAAGCAGCTCGCTAACGAGCTGAATCTGCACAGCGTTTTGGGCAGCCACGCCATCAATGAGGACGTCGGCTGCTACTCGTACAGGGCGGTCCACTGGCTGGACGCCGAGCTTACCCCAGACCGGTTTTTTGAGATACTTGACCGGTGTGTGGATGAAGCCACCCGCGGCTACTCGAAGCTTGCGAGCTGAAGCGGGGTTGCAAATCTCCTGACTCGTCCGTGTAATCTGGTAAACGACCAGAAGGAGGAACTGAGTCATGAGACGAATCGCAGTATTGGCAGTGGCGTGCGCCGTTTTATGTTTAACCGCGTGCGCCGCCCCAGACCCACAGGAAGCAAGCTCTCACAGCGAGGCGCAGTGTCCGGGCAACGAGACCAGCATGCGGGAAGCCCCGCTGCCTCAGACCGAGGTGGAAGAAACGCCCGATGAGATTTCGAACCCGCAGGTTCGCGCCGAATCCGGCGCGCCAACCGCGGATCATCCGGCTGCAAAGCCGACTTCCACAGACCGAAGCGATGCGGCGCCGACCAGCCCGCCGGCGGAGAACTCGCCCAAGCCGTCCGAGCCGCCGAAAACGGACCCGCCGCCCGCGGCGTCTGAGCCGGTACCCACAGAACCACCGGCTCCGGCGCCGACACCGGAATCCACTCCAGCGCCAGAGCCAACGCCAGACCCAACCCCTGAACCAACTCCCGATCCCGAACCGGCGTTTGATATCGGCTACTGGGTGGGATACGCGCAATCCTATGGACAGAGCGCGGGGCTTACCTACGATTCTACGGCGACGGATTGCTGGGACAATCCCATCATCGCCAGCGCAAACTCCATCTACCTGGAGCGGGATATCCGCTCGCGGCTGGATTTGTATAAAGCAGACGGCATGACATATTTCTGCGTTTGGGCGCAGTCAAGACCGGACGGTCGCTACGACATCTATATCGGCTACGCCTGAGCGCGACCATTCAGGCAGCGGAAAGCACATCGGAAACGGTGTGCTTTTTTGTTGCCCAAAAACAAGGAGGAAAATCTTATGAAACGAAAAGTAATGAAAAGAGGCCTTTCAGCGCTTCTTGCATTGCTGATGTGCTTCACGACATTCCTGTCGATGGGCACGACGGTGTTCGCCGCAACCGAGGTGGACGCCTATATGGTGGACTTCCCCCGGGACGGAGACGCCAACTATTCGTCTACGACCTGGGGTCACCCGGGCGTATCCCTGATGAGCGGCTGGAGCTTCACACAGTTCAACCGCACAACGATACATTGTCTGAATTCCTATACTGGACAGGTAGCCTACTGCATTGAGCCTGGCGTCGGCCAGTATTCCGGCGACACGCTCTCCGGACGGGATGAATCGTATTGGGAAAACTATCCCGCCAGCAACAATGTCACGATTTCTCCGGATACCGTCAAAGTTTTGCTGGGGCGCATCATGCAATACGGGTACCACGGGAATGTCTCCACCTCTTGGCGCAGCCAGAATGCGTCTGACGCCGCATGCCTCAGCCATGCCCTGGCAACCCAGCTGCTGGTGTGGGAAGTAGTCGTAGGCGAACGGGACGCTTCTTTCAACAAGGTGAATCCGGCGGCCTACGGAAAGAGCGCGGTATGGGAATATATCGGGCCTTCGCACCCGCTGCGCAGCCAAATCCAGTCCTATTACAGCTCCATGGTCACCAGCGTGCAGAACCATACGAGGGTGCCCAGCTTTTGCGCCAGAAGCTATGGGAGCGCAAGCACCTATGAGCTCAAGTGGAACGGAACCAACTACACCACCACACTGACCGATACCAACGGCGTTCTCTCGAACTTTTCGTTCAGCTCCTCGACTCCCAGCGTCAGCTTTTCCAGAAGTGGGAATCAGTTGACCATCACGGCGAACACCGCGATTGTCGGCGACATCCGGGTTTCCGCCGCCAAGAACAACGGCGTCCGCTCGGGCGTCGTCACCTGGACGGACGGCCGTGCGGGCACCTCGGGGATTCAGGACATGATCACCTATGGAGAGAATGTCTCCGACCCGGTCAGCGCCTATATGATTCTGGAGATGGAGGCAGTCGGCACCATGCGCCTGGTTAAGACCAGCGAGGACGGCGTTGTCTCCGGCATCCCCTTCACTATCTCCGGCAACGGCATCACGCGCAAGGTGACGACCGGTGTGGACGGCACGATTGACGTCACCGATCTGATCGCCGGTACCTACACCGTGACGGAAGCCGATATCGACCGGTACACGCCGCAATCCTCACAGCAGGTGACCATCGTTGGCGGCCAGACCTCTACCGTCACCTTCAGCAACGTGCTCAAGCACGGCTCCCTTGAGGTCGTCAAAAGCTCCGAGGACAACTTCGTGGAAGGGGCAAAATTTCATCTTTATGGCACCTCTCTTTCCGGCTTGCCCGTGGATGAGTATGCCGTCACCGATGCAAACGGTGTTGCAAGATTCGGCAATGTCCTGATCAGTGGGTCTACTCCATACACCATTGAAGAGGTGGAGACCGCCATTCGCTATGTGATTCCCGACGCACAGACGGTTTCGATCCAGTGGAACGAAGTTGCCGAGCGCAGCTTCGTCAACATCCTCAAGAAATTTACCGTAACAGTCACTAAGACCGATTCTGAGACCGGCGAGCCCCAAGGCGATTCCTCGCTGGCGAACGCCCGGTACGGCATTTACAAGAGCGGCGAGCTGATTGACGTGTACCACACAGACGCCAACGGCCAGTTTACCAGCCGGGAGTACATCTGCGATACCGACTGGACGGTACAGGAGATCGAGCCTTCAGAGGGTTATCTGCTCGACACCACGGTTCACTCTGTTGGCGCCGATCCCGCACTCTATACGATTGAGCACAATACGACCTCCAACGCCGTAACCGAGGATGTGATCAAGGGCAACATCCGTCTCATCAAGCACATCGACGCACAGGATGAGGACGTTGAGATTGTGCCGTCCGAGCCGGAAGAAACGCCGGCGCCCGAGCCAGAGCCGCCTGTAGTGGAAGCAGACCCTGAACTAGAGCCTGAAAATTCACAGGAACCTGTGGTGGATGAGGCCCCTAAACCGGAAGCCTCGGCAGACTCGTCTGAAGAAACAGCTCCTGTCGATGGAGACGGCGAACCGATTCCGGAGACATTCGCGGTCGCTACCCAGACCGATTTGCCCGATGAGCAGAACGCGGCTTCGGATCCAGAGCTTGAGGACCCCGTCGAAACACCTCAGCCGGAACCGGACATGGATGAGTCCACCGAAACGCCTCAGCCGGAGCCGGATGTAAATGAGTCTGTTGAACCCCCCAGCCTGAGCCGGAAACAGATAAAAACCTGGAGCCGGCGCCGGTTCCTGTCGAGGACATCGAGGCTTCCGGCAACGAGGGCCTCATCGAGCAGCCCGAGGCGGGCGCCCGATTCCAGATTTACCTGACCCGCGCAGGCAGCTATGACGCGGCAAAGGAAAGCGAACGGGATCTGCTTGTCACGGATGCCGATGGCGTGGCTGTTTCCAAGGATTTGCCGTATGGGCGCTATACCGTGCATCAAATCGAGGGCATGGAGGGCCAGGCGTTTATCCCGGACTTCACCGTGTTCATCAACGCGGACGGCCAGCTTTATTCCTACATTCTGAACAATTTGACCATCAGCAGCTTCATCCGTGTGGAGAAGCACGACGCTGAAACCGGGAAAATCATCCCGGCGGCGGGCGTGGGGTTCCAGATCCGCGACCTGTCTACCGGCGAGCTGATTTCCCAAACCGTATACTATCCGACTCCGATCACCATCACCACCTTCTATACGGCGGACGACGGCTCCCTGATGCTGCCTTATGAGCTTCCCTACGGCCAGTATGAGCTGATTGAGGTGGAAACCTGCTATGGCTATGTGCTGGATTCCCAGCCCGTGCCCTTCACGGTAGACGGAACCTCCGATGTGGTCACGGTGACAAAGCACAACGTGGCGCAGAAGGGCCTCATTCATATCAGCAAGACCGGTGAGATTTTCAGCACCGTGGTGAATGAGAGCGAGCTTTACCAGCCGGTCTATGAAGTTGCCGGTCTGGAGGGCGCCGTGTATTCCATCACCGCATTGGAGGACGTCTATACGCTTGACGGCACGCTTCGCGCCTCAGCCGGCGAGGTGGTCGATACCATCACAACAGGGTCAGACGGCGTGGCGACCAGCAAAGCGCTCTATCTCGGCAAATATGTGATCACCGAAACCCAGGCGCCCTTCGGCATGACGCTCAATTCTGAAACACAAACCGTAGAGTTAGTGTATGCCGGGCAGGAAATCGAACTGACGGAGACCTCCGCCGGCTTCTACAACGAGCGCCAGCGCGTGGAAATCAGTCTGGAGAAATTCATGGAAACCGACGAGCTGTTTGGGATCGGCGGCAACGCCGAGGCGGCCAACGTGACCTTCGGTCTTTACGCGGCTGAAGAACTGATTGCGGCCGACGGCAGCAGCATCCCGGTGAACGGACTGATTGAGATCGTTGCGGTGGATGCCGACGGAAGCGCGGCCTGTCAGACGGATCTGCCGTTGGGCAGCTACTATCTGCAGGAACTCGCCACAGACGCGCATTACCTGCTCGGCGACGCCAAATATCCGATTGTTTTTGAATACGCGGGACAAGAAACCAAAACCGTTCATATTGCCGCCAACGACGGTGAGTCGATTGTCAACGAGCTGATCTATGGCTCGGTGTCCGGACTGAAGGTGGGCGAAGACGACGAGGCGCTTGCGGGCGCCACCATCGGGCTGTTCTCCGCGTCCGAGACCGAGTTTACAGAGAAGACCGCGCTCATGACCGCAGTGTCTGATGAAGAGGGCGCGTTCCGCTTCGATAAGGTGCCCGTCGGCAACTGGATTGTGCGTGAAATCGCGCAGCCCGAGGGCTATGTGCTTTGCGAGGAGCTTTTCCCTGTGAGCATTTCGGAGAATGAGCAGGTGATCGAAATCCGGATCGGCAACGAGCGCGTCCGGGGCAGTGTCACGCTGACCAAGTACGACGCGGACTATCCGGATAATAAGCTCAGCGGCGCTGTGTTTGAGGTATGGCGCGACACCAATGAGAACAAAAAGCTGGACGATGGCGATGAGCTGCTTGGCGTGATGGAGGAAACCTCCGAGGGCGTTTACTGGATGACAGACCTGCTCTATGGCGGGGTGTTCGTGAAGGAAAAGACCGCGCCCGATGGCTTCGTTCTGGACGAGAACGCCTACTATGTGTTCATCGATACGGACGGCAAGACCTACGAGGTGGAGAACGAGGCCGGAAAGGGCTTCCTCAATGAGGCGCAGAAAGGCTCGCTCAAGATCATCAAGACCACCAGTGACGGAAAGAAAGAGGGCTTTGCCTTCCGCGTCACCGGCCCCAACGGCTACGACATGACCTTTACGACCAACGCGGACGGCGAGATCCTGATCGAAAGCCTGCGCATTGGCGAGTATGTGGTGACCGAACTGCAGAACAGCGCCAGCGAGGGCTACAAAATCGCCGATCCGGTTACAGTCACGCTTGTCGCTGACGAGACGCTGACGGTCAAGGTGCACAACGAGAAGGTTACGGTGGAGGTGCCCAAAACCGGCGATGACTCCAACCTATTCCTCTGGATCGCGCTGATGGCAGTTGGCGCCGCGGGCGCGGGTGCGACCGTGTTCTTCTACCTGAAGAAAAAGCGCGAGTCCGGGAAACCGGCCGCGCTGCGGAAATAACTTGATGTCGGGGATGCGTCTGCTGGCGCATCCCCGTCTATTTTAGGAGGACGGCATGAAAAAGAAACTGCCCAGACCCAAGGCCAGAAACCGGGAAAGCAAGAACCGAGGCCTCAGTATTTCACAGGTACGAGAATGCCGGCATATGTGGGCCGATGGCGTTTGCCTCAAATGCGGCGCGAAGTTCTCCGATGTGACGATAGACCCCACGCAAAAGGCTGATGAATCATGGAGGTAATTATGAGATACAAAAAAACGAGAAAGATGCTTGTCGCCGTCGCCGCGCTGCTATGCTGCACGGCGCTGTCCATCGGCACGGTATATGCCGACACGGACGGCACAGAGATTCAGGTTGAACAACCGTCCACATTGGAGCTGCAGCTCGGCCCGCAGTGGGCGGACGTTGAATTCCAGCTCAAAACAGATGCCGGAACCTACCCCGGGACAGTGGTCGTCGGCGATGATGGGGTGCTCCGCACAGAGCTTGGCGGGAGCACGAGCTATGTGCTCTCGTGTCTCAACTCACCCGTCATCGTCCCATCTCCCGATGATACGCAGGCCCCTGCCACAACAGAGCCTGGCAATGAAAGCGCGCCGCCGGACGAAACAACGGATACCGATGATGAATCCGGCGAAACTCTCGGCGATGCGCAGAGCAGTGTTGGCGGCATCCCCGTCAAGCATATCATCCTCTTTGGGGGCGGGTTGGCGCTGGCAGCCGGCGGCTTGATTGCGATGACTGTGGTCAAGAAGCGCCGCGCGTCCACCGGCGGCCGGCAGGACTACGAGGACGACGATGAGGACGATTAAGCTCCCAGACTGACTTGAAACACGAAAAACAAAACTTTAGGGAATATTATCCGAGGTATTTGGAATAAAATTTACTAAAAAGCTTGACTTTTGGGCAGTTCTGTGCTATGCTTTAACTGTGGCAGGGGCTTGCGCTCAGGCTTTCAGTCCTTCGGAAGAGCTCCCGGAGGTTGACTCTCCCCGCGGGAGAGAAACTGTTACGGATTTTGCGCACAGAGCGATCCACACGGCGCAAGCCACATCTGATATCAATGGCCGGAAGGCTGCTTGGACATCACCAGGGATAGGCCGGAGAATGACACTCCCGTTTGAATGAACGGAGGTGACCCCGGAATGAAACACGGGAAGAAAAAGAAGAAAGGAATGAACCCATCCGGCCAGCGCTGCCCTTATTGCGGAAGCAGCGTGGTGCTGCGCAGCGCCGATGGCATCTACCACGACAATTCCAGCCAAACCATGCTTTACGTCTGCTCGCATTATCCGCAGTGCGACGCCTATGTCCGCACCCATCCGGGCACAACGATCCCGGTCGGTACGCTCGCCAACCGTGAGCTGCGGGCGCTGCGAAACGAGGCGCACCGCTGCTTTGACCAGCTGCACCGCTGCTTTGACCAGCTGCACCGCTGCGGACTGATGAGCAAGCAGGACGCCTATCTCTGGCTGGCCTCTCTGCTGCAGGTACCGCTGTCCCGGGCGCACATCGGATATCTGGGCGAGTATTATTGTACGCAGGTCATCGAAGAGAGCCGGAAGCTTTTGAACCGGCGTCAGGAAAAGCAGCGGGGAAACGTCCGCTGCCTTGAAGGAGGTGCGGCAGCGTCATGAAGCTGAGTGCAGAACAGCAAAAAGTCGTGGATGAAAACATGGGTCTTGTTGGGAAGGTTATCAAAGACAAGGTTCACGGCGCCGGTCAGCTGGGTATCTACTCCTATGACGACATTTTTCAGATCGGCTGCATCGGCCTGTGCAAGGCTGCCTATACCGACAAGGGCGGCTGCTTTTCCACCTACGCGTATCGCCTGATTTGGAATGAAATATGCAGCGCGCTCATCTACGCATCGAAGAGGACGGCCACCGAGCATCCAACGGATCCGGAGCTGCTCGCCAAAGGCTACACGATGGAGGAATTCTCCCTCGATCATTATGCGGATGTCGAGGCGATTTTAAGCCGAGCGTTGCGGGAGGCCAGCGGCGTAACCGCCAAGGGGATTGAGGCAATTCGCCTGACGGCCGGCGGTTACACCAGCAGGGAGATCGGGGAGCTGATGGGCGCCAGCGCCAACAACGTGACGGCGTGGATCTCCAAAGCACGGAAATTTCTCAGACAGCGCCCGGAGTTTCAAAGCCTGGCCGAAGGGGGCAGTAGATGAACTGGAAAAGAGCGCGAAGCCTATTCGGCTGGATGATACCGCTTTTGTGCGGTGCAGTCGTCCTGATTCTGATGAAAACCGTCTTCCTGTTTGGCTATGTTCCAACGGCCTCCATGGAACCCACCCTACCCGCCGGCAGTTATGTGCTGGGATACAGATTACACGGTCCGCTTGAAAAGGGCGACATCATCTTTTTTGAGCATGATGGTAAAGTCCTGATCAAGCGGATTTTTGCTGTTTCCGGAGATGTTGTCGAGCAGCCGGATGGCACTCTGCTGATAGTGCCGGAGGGCAGCTGCTATGTGCTGGGGGACAATGCGGATCAGTCGGTGGACTCACGGTACTGGGAGAACCCGTTCGTGGAAGAGGCTGATGTTCTCGCAACATTGGCGCTGGTGCTATAAGGCTTAAGAAAGTTGCCCGTACTTCTGTTTAATACAGGGGTACGGGCCTTTTTTTATGTAGTCGATAAAAACCGATGAAGTTCCTCCAGGAATTTTTCTGCTGCTTTTGAAAACACCTGATACCTCTTCCATACAATATTCAGACCAACTGACTGCTCAGGATATAACGGTCTGAAGCAGAGTTCACTTTTCTCCGTATTGATGAGTTTATCAAGACAAATCGCATATCCAAAGCCTTCGGATACCATGCGGGAGGCATTGTAGAGCAGTGTATATGTCCCTACAATATTTAGTGAGGAAAGATCTGCTCCCATCCATTTCGCCATTTCGCTGCTCATAAGTGTCTGGCGAGAAACGATCAGCGGTTTATCCCGCAAATCCTCCGCACAGACATACTCCTTTTCTGCCAAAGGGCTTTCTTTGTGCATCAGCACGCCAAATATATCGTCATCGGGTAGTTTAAGGTACTCGTATTTCGATATATTCACAGGATCGACCACAATGCCAAAGTCAACTAAGCCTTTGTCAAGTCGTTCCAAGACCTCTTCCGCATCACCGCTGGTAAGATGGTAATGAACATTGGGATGCTTTTCCTGCAATTTTTTTGCGACCCTCGCAATCATGCAGACGGCATCCGTTTCACCGCCTCCAATATATATATCGCCTGCGATGGTTTCATGAGAAGAGGAGACTTCTTTTCGAGTCTTGTTGAATAAATCCACCAACTCTTCCGCCCGTTTGCGTAAAATCATTCCCTCTTCAGTCAAAGTAATCCTGCGGCTTCCGCGGATCAGCAGCTGTACGCCCAGTTCCTCTTCCAAATCTTTTAATTGCCTTGAAAGCGGAGGCTGTGTCATGTGCAAAAACTCCGCCGCTCCTGTTATACTTTCTTCTCTCGCAACTGCCAAAAAATATTGCAGTGTCCGAATATCCATTCATATCGCCTCCTGTAAGTCTATCATAGCACACAAAACCATACTTTTCAAGAATGGGAAACCATTTAATATATGTATTTGATATTAAATAGGCTTGGCATTATACTGATACCAAAGGAGGTGTTTATAGTATGACAGCATCAACCTCGAACAAAAAGCGGGAATTATATGAGCACGAGTATGAGGCGGCGCTTCAAAGAATAAAGGAAAACGCACCCCCTTTTGGGGAGAACGACTATTTTTTTCGAATCGTACACGATTCGTTTGCTGTTGACAAGATGCTTCATAGCCATCCAAGTGTGGCTGTTCTTGGGACCAGTATACCGGAAGAGATTATCTATGCTGCCGGAACGGCGCCGCACTGGATATTAGGCGGAAGCTCCGGGATGGCAGCCTGGGCAGATGACATGGTTCCCCGGGATACCGATCCGGTCAGCCGCTCTATGTTGGGCTATCTTCAAAATGATATTTTAACAGCTGATGACAAAACGCTGATTGTTGTTCCACTCGTCAATGACAGCAGCAGAAAGATTGCATATCTGCTGCAATCAGATGGCAAAAAGGTTCACACCGTAGAATTTTCACCGGTCAAGGACAGGTATTCGGCCGCTAGATGGAATAGGCAGATGGAAAAATTGGCTGCTGCGGTATCTGCTCATACAAAAACAAAAATCACCAGCCGCTCATTGCAAAGAGCATCCCAAGCGGTATTGCGCTGTAGGCTGCAAATGCAGCGGTTCATCCGTCTGGCGGAAAGCAGATCCCTTTTGCTGTCGGATCTTTATCGTATGTTTATTATCAATAGTTACTACTGCACGGAGGATCCGGAAGAATGGAGTTCACATCTTGAACGGCTGAATTCCAAACTACAGCGCAAAAGCATCGGTTTGATAAAATCCAGCAAACCTGGGAATGTCCTGTTGATGGGATCGCCCATCTATTTCCCCAACTATAAAATCCCGTTTCTGAGCCAGGATGCGGGGCTGCATATCTGCGCCAATCTGGATTATACCACACAAAAGGTCTATGCTGCGCAGGAGCGCAGAAGCAGCATGGACTTTCAGAAAGCCCTTCGCGCTTTTTTTAAAAGCGATTGCTCCAGCGCCTATTCCAGAAATGACGCCTTGTATCACAGCGCCTCCCGGCTGATAGCGGAAGGATCCATTGAAGGCGTTGTCTATCACGTTCTGAAGGGACAGATCGAATATGATTTTGAACTGGAACGTCTGGAGGAACTGTTCGCTCATTATGATGTTCCGGTATGCCGCCTGGAGACAGATTACAATTATCAGGATATTGAGCAGCTGCGCATCCGCGTGGAGGCGTTCGCGGAAGTTATATCGCAGAAACGGTATAGCAAGGAGGTGTTCGCGGTATGAAAAAAGCTAAAATAGGAACTGCCGCCGTATATGTCATCTGCGCGCTGCTTACCATTGCCGCTTTTTTTGCAAAGGACTTTGTCCTTTATGATTTTGAAATGGAGCCGTCGAATTACCGGTATACGGAAAGCGACGCAGAAAGAGATTTCCACGCGGAAACCTCCTTCTGGTTTTCCTTTGGACCGGATCGAGAGCTGCAATACGGTTTTGCAGATAACGTCTCGCCAGACAGCATTCGCCTCTATGCAAGAACAGAGAATGAGTTTATACCCATTACTGCACAGGATATGAACCCAATCCGAGAGGATTTTATCGGCTACTTTGCGGCAGCTTTGCCGGCGCAATTCATTGATGTGGATGGAGACGGAACGGCTGAGACTGTTTATGATTTTGCCCGTGCGGATTTGGGTCCGCATACATATGAGCTGGAGCCGAGGGAATTCAACTCTTCTGATTTCCCGTTTGAGGTCGCCTTTGCAGAACGTAAGGTTATTCAGGTTTTCTATCATAACGAACTGCTGACGGATCGTTCAGTGACGGTCGTCTCCGCGGATGGGACAGCGCAAACTTACTATACCGACAATAACGGATGGATTGACGGGCTGCCAATCGACGTGCTGAGAAGCGGTTTTACCGTTTCCTACTCCCCCGATGGCCAGAATGTCTATCGGATGTATTACGCTATTGAGGATTACGATTACTTTTCACTGCATTTTTTTAAGGCATATTTGCCTCTGCTCGTGGTGTTACTGCTCACTGCCATTGGGATTGTAATCGTCTATGTTATAAGGGAACGCTATGCGAGGCGCGATCCGGCTTATGCGATTTATTCCAGAGAGCGACCGGGATTTCGTGCCGCGAATTTGAACAATAAAACCAGTTCAAAATTTTTGTTGATCCGCTGGCTGTTCCTGATCTTCGGTTTCCTTTTATGGACATATTTGGGCAAAGTCATTGCACAGGGACAGGCGTTGAATCAAATTGCTGTGCCGACTTTCAGCTGCCCTTTTAACTTGGATCAAACACTGGAATCGAGCTGCTATTATCTTACGCACCTGCCTGTGCTGTTTACCCGGGGCTGGACCTATATCGTCTGGTTTCTTATTACGCTCTTTCTCTTTCTTGTTCTTGGCGGTCGCATACTCTGTGGATTTATGTGCCCGCTGGGATTTGTGCAGGATCTGTTTGACAAACTCAGGCAGGCGCTGCACATTCGGCCTATCCCAGTCAGCGATAAAATGAACAAAGCCATTCAGCCGCTGAAATGGCTCTGGATCATCTTATTTCTGTGCTTTGTGTTTGTGGGTGGAGATTTTTGCGACATTTGTCCAAATAAGGTGTTCTCCCCCGCTTTAGGCGGCTGGTGGGTCAATCTTGCGTTGGGCGGATTCTTAACCATTCCGCTGCTTGTTGGCAGCTTCTTTATAAAGCGGTTTTGGTGCCTGATGTGCCCGATGGGTTATCTCCTTGGGATTTTCCATAAATTCAATCTCTTTAAGCTGAAAAAGGATTGTACAGCCTGTACAGAGTGCGGGGCTTGTTATGAAGCTTGCCCTATGAGATTGAAAAACATCTATAAGGAACGCGAAAAAGCAGATATGCAGACGGTTGATTGCCTGATGTGCGGCGAGTGTATCCATAAATGCCCGGAGGACAAAGCACTGTCCATGACCTTTTGCGGCAAAACCATATATCGGTCTTCCCGCAGCACTCTCTTGTCGAAATATGCGCCAAAAAAGAAGCGGAAGGGCGGAAAGTCGGAGGAGGAATAGATATGTCTGACAGAAACAACAATGAGATGATAGGCAGCAGACAGCGTGATTTGTTCATAAAGAAAGCCACGCGAGTATCCGCGTCTTATTTGAGGCGAGTGCAAGAGCTTCCCAACACACCGGAGGAAATGAAACCATTTTTTCGTGTGCTAAAAGAAATCTATGTGGATCTTCTAGATGCGCAGCGACCAGAAGGCATGAAAACCATAGGAACGTTTTGCATCATGGTTCCCAACGAGCTGATTTATGCGGCTGGAGCAATGCCGGTACGGCTTTGCTCCGGGAATTATACCGCATACACCATTGGAGATGAATTTGTGCCACGTGACGCTTGCCCTCTGGTAAAAGCGGTCATGGGATTCAACCAGACGCACGCTTCGCCATTATATGAAAGCTGCTCTCTTATGGTCATTCCGGTCACCTGCGACTGTAAAAAGAAGTTGGCAGGAATGCTGAGTCAAATAAAACCCACAGCTATTATGAACGTGCCGCCTGTGAAGGATGAAGATGCGGATATCGAGCAGTATTTGCAGGAGCTATATCGGCTGATCCCAGTCTTGGAACGGACGACAGGCGTCAAGGTCACGCAGCAGACCTTGGCAGAAAGCATCAACATGATCGGATATGCACAGTATGAGATGTCGCGCTTTCTGCAATACCGTAGAAATAACCCCGCACTCCTTTTGGGGACGCAGGTCATGGCTGTCATGAACGCCTATGCCTATATGCCGGCGTGGGATTGGGCAAGGCAAATGGGCCGGTTGAATGCAGAAATGGAGCTTAGGCTAAAAGAAAAACAATTTGTAGGCAAGACAAAACAGCCAAGAGTCCTTATTACGGGCTCGCCGATTGCCTTTCCCAATATAAAGGTTCCCCTCTTGATTGAAGAAATGGGAGGGATCCTTGTGGCGGATGAGACCTGTTTTGGCGAACGGGCGCTCTATGATCCCCCCGTGGTTCTCGACCAAAGCATTGACGGAATGATGCGTGCGCTGGCTGGGCGATATACACGACCGTGTACCTGCCCGATTTTCGTCAATAACAGACAGCGGCTCTTTCGCATCAAGCAGATGGTGAAAGATCATCAAGTGCAGGGGGTCATCTATCATGTGCTGCGTGGGTGCCTGATATATGACTATGAGTATCAGGTGATGGAGGAAGAGCTCGGTAAGCTTGAAATTCCGATTATTCGTGTGGAAAGCGATTATAACGAGGAAGATGTGGAGCAGCTGCGCATTCGCATTGAAGCGTTTATTGAACTGATCAAGTTGAGAGATTATGCCAAGAGGAAAGGGACGGAAGGTGAACAGCATGGAACCATATTATCTCGGGTTTGATGGAGGGTCGACCTACTTGAAGGCTGCACTCCTTCAGGGGAACCGGGTCGTGGACACGCGAGTGTGTTCTACTGGAATTGATAATAACAGCACATCGGTGCGGCTGCTTCAAGAAATCTGTGATGATTTAAGCATCACACGCAGCGATATCCGCTACATCATGGCTACAGGATACAGTCGTAAAATTCTGGATATAGCCGATGACGATATTTCTGAAATTACTGCTCATGCCTATGGCGTTCGAATTACTGCGCCGGCGGCATACCGCCCCGGAATGATCATTGACATTGGCGGTCAGGATAGCAAAATCATTTATCTTGACAGCAACTATAATGTCAAAAACTTTACTATGAACGATAAATGCGCTGCTGGAACCGGAAAGTTTATGGAAGTTATCGCACAGATTCTTGAAACCACCATCGGTCAAGTCGGGCCGCTTTCCCTTGACAGCACAACGCCCTGCGATATCAACAGTACCTGTGTGGTTTTTGCCCAGTCAGAAGTAATCTCTCTGGTGGCCAGAAAATTTGATCGCAAAGACATTCTGGCCGGCATGCATCTTTCTATGGCAAAACGGATTATCAAGATGATGAAGAAATCCGAGAAGAACGGCGATATCCTCATGACCGGCGGAGGTGCTCTGAATGTGGGAATTCACAAAGCATTTGAAGAGGAACTGATGAAAGATGTCTTCGTAGCAAATCATCCACAGTTTAACGGGGCAATTGGCGCCGCGCTGATTGCAAGCGAAAGGAGATGAACCATGGATACCGCTATGTTGTTACCGGCGCTTACTACCGCTGTCACTGTAGGACTAGGATGCGGTACATGCTGCAGTCCAATTATCAGTGCGTTTTTATCTACCTATGTCGTATCACATGCAAATGGCGTTAAAAAAGGAGTGTTGTCCTTTATCAGTTTCTTTTTGGGAAAGCTGATCAGCGTTTCGTTCTTATGCATAGTCGCGGCATTAATTAGCAGGCAATTCATTGACGCTAGTGGATATATCGGATCCTTTAATCTGCGGCTTGCGGCGCAGATTACCATGAGCTGTATCGGACTTGCCATGGCCGCGAAGTGGTTTTTTGAAAACATGGGTAAGAAAGGCTGCAAGCATTGTCACGGATGTGGAAAATCGGGAGAAGGAAAGGCTGGGTTCTGGCCAATGCTTGCCGCAGGGCTTACCTATGGATTTACGCCCTGCGCGCCGCTTTTGATGATGATCGGATATTCCTTCACTTTGCCGGCCACGCTTGCCGGAGCCACGGGAATTGCATTCGGATTATCCAGCATGGTAAGCCCTGTTCTGCTGCTTGTCATGATTACCGGGGTCCTGTCAAAAAGAATTTCAAAAGAAATACCGCAGCATCTCAAGTGGTTTCGCCTTGCCTCATGTTTACTATTGGTTGTAATGCCTTTTTTCCTTATGACTCGATAGCTAAAAAATTCTGGGATTGGCGGGGATGACAAGCCTGCGAGGGGAGTTCAACGCAACATCTCATATCATTTTGGTATGGGAAGCAATTTAAGATGTGTATTTGATATTAATTTAGCTTGCTTCTATGATGGAGCTATAGGGAGGTCGAAGTTATGGACTATGTAATGAGGAAACGTTCTGCGACTATCGAAAATCTGAAAGATGCGGGATGTAATGAAGACTTTATCGAACAGTTTATGGCAGCTGCTGAGCAGGGTAGGACAAAAGCCTTATTTGCACTGCTGGAGGGGCACCGCAACTCGCTGCTTGATGCTGTCCATACAAATCAAAAGAAGATTGACCTTCTTGACTATCTCGTCTTTCAGATGAAAAAGAGTGACCCAATTAAAGAATAGACGAAAGGAAGACGCGCGATGATATACAAAAAGTTTCAAAACCTGCAGTTGTCATCTCTCGGTATGGGCGCTATGCGCTTGCCGACGCTTGACGGGGATGACGGCAAAATTGATGAAGACGCCACGAATCAGATGGTTGAATACGCCATGGAGCATGGGATCAACTATTACGATACGGCGTGGGGTTACCATGACGGGAACTCCGAAGTAGCTCTGGGCAAGGCTCTGCATCGCTATCCCCGTGAAAACTATTATCTGGCTACCAAGTTCCCCGGCTATGACCTTGCCAACATGGATATGGTCGAGGAAATCTTTGAAGCGCAGCTAAAAAAGTGCGGTGTAGAATATTTCGATTTTTACCTATTTCACAATGTATGCGAAATGAACATCGACGCCTATTTGGATGAGAAATACGGCATTTATGAATACTTGATGGAGCAAAAGCGTTCGGGACGAATCCGCCATCTGGGTTTTTCCGCTCATGGTAGTTATGATGTGATGAAACGGTTTCTTGCAGCCTATGGAAACAGCATGGAGTTCTGCCAGATTCAACTGAATTTCCTGGATTGGAGCTTCCAAAATGCAAAGGACAAGGTGGAACTGCTGAAGGCGTATCACATCCCGGTATGGGTAATGGAACCTCTCCGGGGCGGCAGGCTCGCCTCCATGCCGGTCAAAGATATGGCTAAGCTCAAAGCCTTTCGGCCGGAGGAGGAAGCACCGGCTTGGGCGTTCCGCTTCTTACAGTCCATCCCTAGCGTAACAGTGACGCTTTCAGGCATGTCCAATCTCGCGCAGCTACAGGACAACATCCGCACGTTTGAAACGGATAAGCCACTGAACCAGCAGGAAATGGATGCTGTTTTAGGTATTGCGGCAGATATGGTCAAACATATCGCGCTTCCCTGCACGGCATGCCGGTATTGCACTACGCATTGCCCAAAGCAGCTGGATATCCCCTCGCTTTTGGCGCTGTATAACGAGCACCGCTCTACGCAGGGCGGCTTTATTGCGCCCATGGTTCTATCCACACTCCATGAGGAAAAGCGGCCGAGCGCGTGTATCGGCTGCCGCAGCTGCGAGGCGGTGTGTCCTCAACAGATCAAAATTTCCGAAGCGATGGCTGATTTTGTAGCCAGGATAAACGGTTAGACTCAGAAAAAATCAGGATTAAGCTTCGAAAGTGAAATTCCATTTGTGCGTTATCGCATCAAAAATAAAATCAGGAGGCGCTATTGTATGAAACACTATGAGGCTCTGTTTTCAGAGGGACGGATCGGCAAGTTGCGCGTTAAAAACCGCATTGTTATGCCGCCCATGGCAAGCAATCTGGCAAACGCGGACGGATCGGTCAGTGAACGGATGATCGAGTATTACAAGGCCCGCGCCATGGGCGGCGTGGGTATGATCATCATTGAGAACGTACAGGTGGATTATCCACGCGGCAAGGACGTATCCAATCAGCTTCGCATCGATGACCTGAAATATGCAGCAGGTTTGTTCGATTTAACGGAGGCCGTCCACGATTATGGCGCAAAGATCATTTTGCAGCTTCAACATTCCGGCCGCCAAACAGGGTTGCCTGTAACGGAAAATACGGAAATCTGGGCCCCTTCGCCGATTCCCGATGTGGGTTCCGATGTCCAGCCCAAAGAAATGACGATTCCCGAAATCCGGCAAATGGTGCAGAAATTCGTGGATGGCGCCAGATTTGCCAAAATTGCCAAGTGCGACGGCGTTGAGGTGCATGGCGCCCATGGATACCTGATCAACGAATTCATGTCCCCCAGAACGAACAAGCGTATGGATCTCTACGGCGGCAGCTTTGAAAAGCGTATGCGGTTCCCGTTGGAAATCATCAAGGGCATCAAGGAAGTATGCGGTGAGGATTACCCCATCAGCTTCCGCCTAAGCGCCGACGAGTTCATCGGTGAAAACGGAAATACCCTGGCGGACGGCAAGAAAATCGCAAAGGTGCTGGAGGATGCGGGCGTCCACGTCATACACGTCAGTTCCGGCATCTATGAGTCGATCACCACATTGCTGGAGCCGCAAGGGTATCAGGAGGGGTGGCGGCTATATCTGGCAGAGGAGATCAAGAAGGCCGTCAGCATCCCTGTCATCTCCGTTGGCGTTTTGAGAAGCCCGGATATGTGCGACGCCGCCATTGCCGCAGGGAAAACAGACTTCGTGGCCATCGGGAGGGGCTTGATCGCTGATCCCGAATGGTCCAATAAAGCCAAAGCAGGTAAAGCGGAGGAAATACGCAAATGTATCTCCTGCAACCAAGGCTGTATCGGCGGCAATGTGCATCCGGGCCGCAGGCTTCGCTGCGCGGTCAATCCCTGCGTTGGTTATGAGGGCAAATTCGACCATATCGAAAGCGCAAAGGTCAAGAAGCGTGTCGCTGTGATCGGCGGCGGCCCCGCCGGACTGATGGCGGCCATCTCCGCAGCGCAAAGAGGACACGCCGTAACGCTGTTTGAGAAAGAAGACAAGCTTGGCGGTCAGCTAAGCCTCGCATCGATGCCGCCGGATAAAGATTTCATCCGCTTTGTGACGGAGTGGCAGGCAGGGGAAGCGAAGCGCTGCGGCGTTGATATCAAGCTCAATACCGAAGCGACAACGGCAGTGCTCAAGGCATTGGCTCCGGAAAAGGTCATCGTTGCCACCGGCTCGCTGCCTGTGATACCCAAGATCGAAGGCGCTTCTGACGCTGCACAGGCATGGGATGTGATTCGCAGCAGCGGTTGCACATTAAAAGGGAAAGAAGCGGTTATCATCGGCGGCGGTATCGTTGGCTGTGAAACCGCGCATATGCTCGCTGACGCCGGCTTCTCCGTTACCATATTGGAGATGCTCAGCGACGTTGCGGTCGATCTGGAGCCCACCACCCGCGGCTTCCTTATGGGTAAATTGTGCGAACAGAACGTAAAGTTCATCACCAATGCCATCGTCACAAAGATTGATAGCGATGGTGTTAAGTACATGCTCAAATCTGGAAAAGCCGGGGAAATCAAAACGGCGAATCCGATCCTGTCGATTGGCCAAAGGCCCTTTGGGAAAGAGCTTGCGGATGCACTCGAAGCAGACGGCTTTGATGTATCGGTAATCGGCGATGTCGGCGGCGGCGGAAGGATCATTGATGCCACACGCACAGGCTACCTTGCGGGTATGGCGCTGTAAACAGCGTTAAAAAAACGAAAGGAACATTTTACTATGAAGCTTGAATTGAAAAAGTATGCGGAAGCTCTGGCAAAGGATCCCGAATTCAACCGCGAGATTCGGTATTATGACGGAGCCGTCAAGATGATCATGGGAGACAGCGTATATGTCTTTCTTATCAAGGAGGGCAAGCTGGTGGATGCACTGGATGATCTGTCGGCGGAATGCCCCGCGGATCTGGTTGTAGAAGGAACGGACGAGATGTGGAGCAATTTGCTCGCTAAGGTGCCGCGCCCCTTCTACCAGTGTCTGCAAACCACCTGTGTGAAGCACGGCATGAAGATGAGCAATGACGTAAAGAGCCTGGCTTATCTGCCCGCTTGGAATCGCATGATCAAGATGCTGCGCGAAATGCGCAACGCATAACGGAAAAAGAGGTAAACAAATGACTGCAAAACATGAAGATATCATCGGAAGATATGTATATATCACGCTCGGCGGGAGAGAGTATCGGGTCTACTATGAAGAGGTTGGGCAGGGAATCCCTTTTATCCTGTGCCATACCGCCGGCTCGGACGGCAGGGTTTACCGGCGTTTGCTCAACGATAAGGACGTGATCAGCAATTTCCGCTGCATCGTATATGACCTTCCTTATCATGGAAAATCCCTGCCGCCTCTTGGTGTTGAATGGTGGGCGGAGGAATATAACATGACGGGTGAAACCATGATGGGCTTCCCGAACGCATTTTGCGAAGCGCTGGAGCTGGACCGCCCTGTCTATATGGGTATGTCCGCAGGCGGCCATCTGGCAATCGACCTGGCCCTCTATTATCCTGAAAAGTATCGGGCGACGATCGGCGTCGAGGGTGCTCTTTGCAGTAGCGAAGAGTATCGCAAAAACGGTATGAAGGCTGTTCGCTGGGAGTTTGACAACCCCATGATCAACACCAGCGAAATGGCGGCTGCCATGCTTCTGAATATGAGTCCCACATCGCCGGAAGAGAACGTCAGAGAGGTCATGTGGCAATTCATGCAGAGTGCGCCTGGGGTCTTTGCGGGCGACCTTCTCTATTACTATGTGGATCATTATATCACGCCCGAACAGGCCGCTTCTATCGACACTAGCAAGTGCATGCTATACCTCCTGACCGGCGAGTATGATCCGAACACCTCCCCTGCGGATACGCAAAAGGTGGCCGATTTGGTTAAGGGCTGCTACTTTAAGGCAATGAAAAATCTCGGACATTTCCCCATCGTGGAAAACTATCCTGCTTTCAAGGAATACCTGATGCCAATTCTGGACGACATTTTGGCAAAGAACAAGTAGCGTAAAACCATCATCCAGAGATATGAAAAAAGAGCTGGACTCCGGCTCTTTTTTCTTGCGTGGCAGACATGAGTTATATTGCTCTAAATCCAATGCGATCTCGACAGCAAGAGAATCTGTCACATATAAATCATACCGTTTGGGTATGGGGAGCTATTTAATATATGAATTTGATTGTTTTTGGTTTGGCATTTATAATGTAGGTGTGCAGGAGGAGTAGCAGCTATGTATACGAAGCCTTTTGGTAAAAATCAGATTTCATCCCTCGGAATGGGTTGCCTGCGCCTTCCGGCAGAAAAGAGCAATCCCAACCAGATAAATCGTTCAGAAGCACACAAACTCATTGAGATGGCTTTAGAAAGCGGCATCAATTATTTTGACACCGCCTATACCTACCAAAATGGTGACTCTGAGCGGTTTCTCGGCGAAGCGCTTGGGCGGCATCAGCGGGAGAGCTTTTACCTTGCCACAAAATTTTACGCCGCTGCGAGCCGTGACATACAGAGCGTATTTGAAGAGCAGTTGCGGCGGTGTAAGACCGACTATTTTGATTTTTATCTTTTGCACGGTATGGATGAGAACTATTTCCAAGCCTATACCGATAAGACGCAGGACTATCTGGGATACCTGCTCAAACAGAAAGATGCAGGGCTTATCCGCCATATTGGATTTTCATCCCATGCTGAGCCGGAAACCCTTGCGCGTTTTCTGGAGTGGTACGACAGCTTCGACATGGCGCTGATTCAGGTAAATTATCTGGACTGGACGTTGCTGAACGCAAAGAGACAATATGAGCTTCTAACCGAACACGGCATCCCAGTATGGGTGATGGAGCCGCTGAAGGGCGGACGGCTGTCAACGCTGAATGCAGAGGCCGCCGCTATACTGAAGTGTGCCGCACCGGAGCGTTCCCTATCCTCATGGGGATTTCGGTTCCTGATGGGTTTGACGAATGTGCAGACGATACTCAGCGGCATGTCAACCATAGAGCAGCTGAAAGACAATCTGGCCACGTTTGCACAGCCCGATCCGTTGACTCCGGCAGAGCAGGATGCTTTGCAAAAGGCCGCAGACACCTTCATGAGGGATTTAGGCGCCCCCTGTTCCGGATGCCGGTATTGCTACCCGACCTGCCCGGCAGAGCTCGATATTCCTTTGTTGATCAAAGGATATAACGAGCGCAATGTCAGCGGTGAAACATGGCGGATCGCCAAGTTCAGCAGCGCCAATGGAGCGGAAAAGTGCTTGCACTGCGGTGCTTGCCTCAAGCATTGCCCTCAGAAAATAGACATTCCGAGGATTATGGGAGAGCTTGCGGCACAGGGGGGAAGGAGGTAAGACATGTTTCAGGATATATTACGACATTGTATTTATCGGGTTCCCCATATGGTGAGGTGATACGCCGATGGCGGTATTGACATTCTTGGAGAGCTATGATTTTAGTGGGAAAACGGTCGTGCCATTCTGCACGCATGGCGGAGGGGGTTCTGGCGGCAGCTTTCAAAGCGTAGAATCTGCAGCCTCCGGAGCGACTGTCTTAAATGGCCTTTCAGTTTCCGGAGCCAGCGCGGGGGACGCCAATAGCCGTGTGGTGGAATGGCTGAATGGATTGAAACTGAATTGAGGAGGATGAAATGAGAGTATTGTTGATAAACGGAAGTCCGCATGCAAACTGAGCCGGATCTGTGGCATAAAATGAGATGGCTCACGTGTTTGAAAGCTTTCATCAGCCATCGGTGTTTCATCAAGATATCTACTCCAGATTGGTGCGAAACTACGGGATGCCAACCTAATCACCACTACTTACGGATCCGCGGGCGGTTACGCCTTAACCAAACCACCAAGAGATATTAGCCTGTTTAATATTATCGTTGTCATGGAAGGAACAATCACCATGCCCGCCTTGTTGGCGGGCATGACGGGTATTACATTCAGCCTTTCCAGCATGGTAAGCCCTGTCTTGCTTCTGGTGATTGTGACAGGAGTGCTTTCAAGGAAGATGGGAAAGGAAATACCGAATGCGGTGAAAGGGTTTCGCCTGGCTTCTTATTTGTTACTGATGATTATGCCATTTATTCTAACGTCAAGATATTAAATGTGGTTACAAAATGATTTTGTTCCCATACCTTTTAGGTATTGCACTCTATTCTTTATATGAATTTGATATTTTACTTAAGGCGATTTATAATGAAACCAGAAGGAGGCAAAGACATGGCGGAAGCAAACGATGTATACGGGAGCATTTATCAGAATCTGATTGATGCCGGGTGCAGCCGGCAATCGATTAGGCAGTATATGGAATTGGTGCATGAGAAAAATATACTGGAGCTGCTTAAGCAGCTTTCCAAACACAGGAAACACTTGTTAGATCAGGTTCATGTTCACCAGAAAGAAATTGACTGTCTGGACTATTTGATTTACTCGTTAGAAAAGCAGAAATGAATGGAGAAAATGATATGAATGATTTTATTTTTCACAATCCCGATAAGGTATATTTCGGGAAAAACCAACTCGGACATCTTGCGGATGAACTATTGAATTTTGGGAAGAAGGCACTGCTGGTATATGGCGGTGGTTCCATCAAGAAAAACGGTCTTTACGACAGCGTTGTGACGATTGCGAAGGACAGCGGCATTGAACTGTTTGAACTTTCCGGAGTGGAGCCGAATCCAAGACATTCCACGGTCAATAAAGGCGCGGCTATTTGCAGAGAAGAACATATTGATGTCATTCTTGCCGCAGGAGGTGGTTCCGCGATTGATTGTGCAAAGGGAATTGCCGCCGCCGCACTGACAGAATCAGGGGATGTATGGCCTTTGGTATCCGGTGGCATATGGGTGACAAAAGCCCTTCCGGTTGTTGCGATTCTTACAAATGCTGCAACAGGCTCGGAGATGGATACATGGGCAGTTATTTCAAACCTGGATACCAATGAAAAAATAGGACTTGGCGGAGATGCTCTGATTCCGCGAGTTGCTTTTGAAAATCCCGAATACAGTTATACTTTGCCTTCCTATCAGACTGCCTGCGGCGCTTTCGACATTTTCAATCATGTGCTGGACAATTACTATCTGGCCGGTGACGCAACCTTTGATATGCTTCTGGAAATGCAGGAGGCTGTAATGCGTGCTGTGGTGAAATGGGCACCTGTTGCGATGAGGGAGCCGGAAAATTACGAGGCAAGAGCAAACCTCATGTGGGCGTCCTCGATGGCGCTGAATACGATCCTTGACGGCGGAACCGTACATGGCTGTGCCTGCCATGCGATGGAACATGAACTGTCTGCTTATTATGATATTACACATGGACATGGTCTTGCAATTCTGACTCCCCGATGGCTGACTTATATTCTGAATGAAACTACAGCTCCGGCAATTTACCGTCTTGGAATAAAGGTGTTTGGCATTGCAGAAGAAATGGACGCAATGGAAGGAGCAAAAAAAGCAATCGATGCAGTTTCCGATTTTTGTTTCAACACTTTGGGCTTGACGCCGACGCTGACCGATTTGAAGATTGATAAAACCCATTTCAAAGCAATGGCAGAACACGCCTGCATGGGTGGCGTAATCACAGGTCCAATGGAGCTGCGGCCGGCAGACGTAGAAAAAATCTATGAAATGTGTTTATAAAAAGAAAAACAGACAAAGGAGATTTTTACAATGAATAAAACATTACCGAAAATTGCATTAGGAGCTTGGTCTTGGGGCGCTGGAGCCGCCGGAGGAGATCAGGTGTTTGGAAATCATTTGTCATCGGAAGATTTGAAGCCGGTATTTGATAAAGCAGTGGAGTGCGGACTGAACCTGTGGGATACTGCCGCTGTTTATGGTGAAGGCAGCTCCGAGCGTATCCTCGGCAGCTTTGTCAAGGATGTGTGCCGCAAGGATGTTATTCTTTCTACCAAGTTTACGCCGCAGATCGCTGGTGACTCTCCGGATGCCATGCAGGAAATGGCTGATGGCAGTAAGGAACGTCTGCACACGGATTTCATCGACATTTACTGGATTCACAATCCGATGGATGTGGAAAAATGGACTCCGGACTTAATTCCGCTGGCAAAGAGCGGTCAAATTGGGGCAATCGGCGTTTCAAACCATAATCTTGCTGAAATCAAGCGGGCAAACGAAATTCTCGCTGCCGAAGGGCTCAAAATTTCTGCGGTGCAGAATCATTTCAGTCTGCTGCACCGTTCTTCGGAAAAAGCCGGAATACTTGATTACTGCAAGGAAAACGGTATCACATTTTATGCCTATATGGTATTGGAGCAGGGAGCACTCACCGGAAGATACACAGAGGAAAATCCTTTCCCGGCAGGAACCGGACGAGGAGATTCTTATAACCTACATCTGAAAGAGCTGACCGCTTTGACTGACGAGTTGAAAATTATCGGAACACGTTTCAGTGCCAGCCCAGCGCAGGTTGCCACGGCTTGGGCAATTGCTAAGGGAACGCTGCCGATTATCGGTGTGACAAAAGTAAAACAAGTTGAAGAAGCGGCAGCGTCAGCCCAAATTGTATTGACTACCGAAGAAGTCAGCCGCTTGGAAAAGCTGGGCGATGAAGCAGGTGTGCCTACCCTGCGCGAATGGGAAAAGGAGATGATTTAATTTTGACAGTAAAAGAAGTGATAGACGGATTCCGGGAAGGGGCCGATGAAAACTTTGAGCGTGAGGCACTTGCCAACGAGCTTTTTCAAGAGGCCAACCGTATCGGAATGGAACTCAATAACAGCTATCACACCCCGGGGGAACTTCGGAAAATTATGGAACGGCTGATTGGGAAAAAATTGGATGATACTTTCCGCTTATTCCCTCCATTTTATACGGATTTTGGAAAAAACATCACCATCGGCAAAGACGTGTTTATCAATTCTGGATGCCACTTCCAGGATCAGGGCGGCATTGCCATCGGGGACGGTTCTCTGATCGGTCACAATGTAGTGCTTGCCACGATTAACCATGATCTTAACCCGAAAAATAACCGCAAAAATCATTATGCGCCCATCAAAATAGGCGCTCATGTATGGATTGGCTCAAATGCCACGGTTTTGCCGGGCGTATCTATTGGGGATTGGGCGGTGGTAGCTGCCGGAGCTGTGGTAACAAAAGATGTACCGCCCTACACAGTGGTTGGAGGTTTACCGGCAAAAGTGCTGAAAACTATTCAAAACGTGTCAGACAGGAGGCTTTGAAATGAAGAAAATACTTGGTCTTACGTTGATTTTATCGCTGGTGTTTGCTATGACGGCCTGTGGGCAAATCGGTCAGAACGATATGGGTACAGCCGGGAGCGCGGAAACAAGCCAGGCAGATGTTACTGAAAACACGAAGGAAACGGAATCGGCTCCCGGAAATGAGAGCAGTGAACCATCTGCCGGGGAAGAAAACACTGTGAAAGCAGAGTTTAATTTTGAGACAAAAACGGTGATGCTAAACAGCGGGTACGAGATGCCAATTAACGGCTTGGGAACATACAGCCTGCATGATGACGTTTGTATCAATTCTGTAACGGCAGCGTTAAACAGCGGCGTTCGGCTGATCGATACCGCCCACGCTTACGGAAATGAAACGGAAATCGGCGAAGCAATCCGAAACTCCGAGATTCCGAGAGAAGAAATATTTATTATAACAAAGCTCTATCCAGACCAGTTTTCCGACCCCGAAGCCGCCATTGATGAGGCTTTGGAAAAGCTGGACATTGGCTACATTGATATGATGCTGCTTCACCATCCGGGTACGGGCGATGTAGAAGCCTATCATGCGATGGAGCAGGCGGTGGAAGATGGCACAATCCGCTCAATTGGACTGTCGAATTGGTATGTGGAAGAATTAGAAGAATTTTTACCGGAGATAAATATCATGCCCGCGCTGGTACAGAATGAAATCCATCCCTACTATCAGGAAAATGACGTAATCCCGTTCATTCAGGATTTAGGAATCGTGGTACAGGGCTGGTATCCGCTGGGCGGCAGAGGCCATACAGCAGAGCTGTTAGGCGACACAGTGATTTCGGAAATTGCTGAGGCACATGGCGTATCTTCCGCACAGGTGATTTTACGCTGGAACCTGCAAAAAGGCGTGGTGGTTATCCCCGGCTCCAGTAATCCCGATCATATCAAAGAAAACACGGAACTGTACCATTTCAGCTTGACTGAGGACGAGATGGAGCGTATCAATGCTCTTGACAGAAATGAAAAACACGATTGGTATTAAAAGTTTGAATATGGAGGAAAAGAACATGAAGGTTTTAGCAATTAACAGCAGTGCAAGAAAAGATGGAAACACAGCCATTCTTATCAATACTGTGTTCGAGGAATTGAATAAAGAAGGAATTGAAACGGAAACGGTGCAGCTTTCAGGCAGTATGATTGAGCCGTGTAAGGCGTGCTGGGCTTGCGGCGGCAAAAAGAACTGTGTACATAAAAATGACTTGTTTCAGGATATCTTTGAAAAGGCAGTGCAGGCGGATGGAATTATTCTTGCGTCACCAGTCTATACCGCTAATATTTCCGCTAATATGCAGGCATTTTTGGAGCGGGCGGCAGTGGTGACGGATATGAACCGGGCTGCAGATCTGTTCCGTCACAAAGTTGGCGCGGCCGTTACGGCAGCGCGACGCGGAGGGGCGCTGAATGCGTTAGATGCTATGAATCACTTTTTTCTGCTGCAGCAGATGTTTGTAGTTGGTTCTTCTTACTGGCCGATGGCATACGGACAAATGCCGGGTGATGTTTTGAATGACGAGGAAGGTCTGAACACGATGAAAGCTCTCGGCCATAATATGGCTTATCTGTTGAAAGCGCTGGAAGAAAGGCGGGATTAACGGTGAAAAAAGTAATCAGCATACTACTCTTTTGGGTGTTGCCGCTTATGCTGGCCGGTTGTGGGAATGCAACACCAGCGGGCGGACAGAAAGACATTTCGGAACCGACGCAGATACAGGCGGAAGAAACATCAAACAGCGAACAGGCAGACACGGAAGCAAAGGAGTCGGAAACTCTCCCTTCTGTTTCCGAGCCGGAACAGGAGGCGGATATGGAACATAAAACCTTAGTAGTATATTTTTCGGCTACAGGAACCACAGAGCCGTTGGCGGAGTATGCGGCTGAAATTCTGGGCGCAGACATTTATGAAATTGTACCCGAGCAGCCTTATACGGAGGCAGATTTAGCTTATTATACCAATGGTCGGGCGGATCAGGAACAAAATGATCCAAATGCCCGCCCCGTAATTTCTGGAAACGTTGAAAACATGGATGAATACGACACACTCATTCTCGGCTATCCCATCTGGCATGGGCAGGCTCCCCGGATTATCAGTACCTTTTTGGAAAGCTATGATTTTTCGGGAAAAACCATAGTTCCGTTTTGCACCTCTCATAGCAGCGGAATTGGCTCCAGCGCAGATAATCTGCACGAGCTATGTCCGGATTCTGTGAACTGGCTTGATGGGAAGCGATTTGAAGCCGGAACTTCAAAAGAAGTGTTAGAAGAATGGCTTGGAAGCTTAGGCATCAAATAGTTTAAGTTTAGAGCAAGGCAAGCATAAATAAGAACTTCAAAAATGGGTTTTGCGGTAATACTCCAAGAGGTGAATTGTGATGAGCAACTATAGTCCGGCGATACGTGTCAAAAGATGGGTAAAATTCCTTGCGCACTACATAAACGAAAGACTCTGCGGATTAGATTTCAGCATGGTCTACGTGGGTGACTTGCAGCGGCATACTGCGGAGTTTCACGGTTACAGCATGACGGATGCGGGTGATATGAAAAGGATGCTGCAGTCTATTCCGCTTGATGTGAGTCAGGCTTCCTTTCTGGATATCGGTTGCGGAAAGGGCATGTGCCTGAAATGCGCTGTGGAGAGCGGATACAAAAAAGTGGCGGGGCTGGATCTTGATCAGCACCTTCTCACAATCGCCCGCCGAAACATGATGAAGCTTAAAATGGACGCTGACTGCATTTACGCGAATGCTGTAGATTATGACGGCTACGCAAAATACGATGTGTTCTACTTTTACAATCCGTTTGGCAGATCTGTTTTCGAGCAGGTAATTCAAAAAATCAGTGAAAGCCAGATCGAGCGCAATCGAGAAATCTGGGTCGTATATTATCACCCAGTTTTTGCCGAACTGTTTGAGAACGCTGGGTTCGTCCTACAAAACGAGATTCATGATAGGACCAGAGACACGACAACCCGAATTTACTGCTATCCCAAGCGGAAGACCAAAACGGCGTGAGACATAGGAACACTGAAAGAAGTAGAAGTTTTGCTGACATAACTTAATTATGCGGAAGGAGATAACTAGTGAAAAAGTTGCTCGCGGTACTTTTGACGCTTTCCCTGCTGACCGGCGTACTTACCGGCTGCGGCGGCACAGCGCCGGAGCAGACGCCGTCCGTTTCTCAAACGCCTCAACCCTCATCCCCCACTGAAACGGAAGAACCTCTGACGCCTTCACAGGAGGAAACGCCTGTGCGTGAAATGATTCACACCAACGGCGGGGAGGAGATCTTCTTGCCGGATCTACCGTATTACACAGATTCGGCGGATGCATCAACCGTTTACTATCTGTCCGATATCAGTGCAAATGCAATGGTGGAGATTTATAACGCCCTTCAGTGGTCTCCCACCGGGAATGTGGCGGTCAAGCTCTCCACCGGCGAACCCCCAGCCTCCAACTACCTGCGCCCGGAGCTGATCGCGGATCTGGTGCAGTTGGTTGACGGCACGATTGTGGAGTGTAACACCGCCTACGGCGGCAGCCGTGCCAGCACCGCTATGCATTATCAGGTGGCGGAGGATCACGGCTTTACAGCCATTGCCCCTGTGCAGATTCAAGATGAAAATGGGTCTATGGCGCTGCCGGTGGAGGGCGGCACAGTGCTCTCAGAAAACTATGTGGGGGCGGCGTTCGCCGACTACGAGTCCTATCTGGTGCTGTCCCACTTCAAAGGCCACTCGATGGCCGGTTTTGGCGGCGCGATCAAAAACATTTCCATCGGTCTTGGCTCCAGCGAGGGCAAGGCGTGGATTCACAGCGGCGGGACAAGCCGGACCAGTGCATGGGGCGGTGACCAGGATGTGTTCCTGGAGGCTATGGGCGACGCGGGCAAATCCGTCTCCGATTATCTCGGGAATGGCGAGCGCATCGTCTATATCAACGTCATGAACCGCCTCTCGGTGGACTGCGACTGCGATGGCAATCCCGCTGAGCCGGACATGCACGACATCGGTATTCTGGCCTCCTCCGACCCGGTGGCGCTGGACCAGGCCTGCATCGATCTGGTCTATGCGGCGCCGAATCACGAATCCCTGGCAGACCGCATTGAGAGCCGCAACGGCATTCATACACTGGAGAACGCGGAGGCAATCGGTCTGGGGAGCAGGGCTTATCATCTGGTAAACCTCGATGGTTGAGGTTATTCGCAGGGAGGCAGTGTATCTCTGGTACTATTTCAGCGTGCAATTTGAGCAGATTTTCCCCTATTGGGTGCTCGGCATGGTGCTGGGATCAGCGGTTTCCGTGTTTCTCAAAGACCGGATTCACAACCTGATGCGTTCCCTCGGCGACAAAAAGCTGGGCATTCTCGGCGTAATTCCCGCCAGTATCCTCGGTCTCGCCTCGCCGCTGTGTATGTACGGCACGATTCCCATTGCCGCCTCGTTTTCCAGAAGCGGCATCCAGGACGACTGGCTCGCGGCGTTTATGATGTCCTCCGTGTTGCTCAATCCGCAGCTGTTGATCTACAGCGTTGCCCTGGGGACACCGGCGCTGGTGATCCGTATCGCATCCTGCCTGCTGTGCGGGATCGTTGCCGGTCTGCTGGTGCGATTGTTTTACCAAAACAAGCCCTTTTTCAACTTTTCCGGCTTCGAAGAGCCAAAGAGCCGGGATACCGAGCCGAATGTGCTGTTGCGCTTTCTGAAAAACCTCGGCAGAAACGTCAAGGCGACGGGCCTGTACTTCCTGTTTGGCATGGTACTGTCAGCACTCTTTCAGCGGTATGTTCCAGCCCAAGCGATGACCGCGCTGTTTGGCGGAAGCGAGGCGTTCGGCGTACTGATGGCGGCCACCATTGGCGTACCCCTCTACGCATGCGGCGGCGGAACGATTCCGCTTTTGCAGCAGTGGCTTTGGAACGGAATGAGTCTGGGCGGCGCGGCGGCCTTTATGATTACCGGTCCCGCCACGAAGATCACCAACCTTGGCGCCCTGAAAATCGTACTGGGAATGAAACGCTTTTTGCTCTATATCGGCTATACCTTGATATTTGCCCTTCTGACGGGCTTACTTGTAAATATGATTATCTGACCGGTAATGAGCAAAGAGACGCTTTATGCTCTGGCACGCCATGGCGTCCAGCCTGTTTGCGACAAAGCGGCTAAAACGATTATCAACCGTGCGGGAACCGGCATATGCCCAATGGAACAGGCAGTTGCAGAAATACTTGAGCCGGGGGAAGCGGTGAGAGCAATCCGAGTAAGGATGAGAGAATTATCGGCTTTGACGTCTTCTCATCTAAACGGCCTCGCAGTATAGTGAATCTAAAAGTCAGGAAGGAGGATATGTATCAATGCAGCTCAATATATCAACGGACTATGCTATTCGCCTGCTGTTGTATCTGGCCAAATCTTCAAAGATAATATCCTCTACGAAGCTGGCTGAGGCCATTGGCGTTTCTCCAAGATATTTACTTCAGATTGGAGCAAAATTGCGAGATTCTGATCTGATAACCACCACGTATGGGTCTGCGGGAGGCTATGCTTTAACCAAACCGCCAAAGGCGATCAGTTTATTTGACATTATCATTGTCATGGAGGAAAGGGTTAAAGTAAACCAGCGCAATGACGAAGAGGAATCCTTAAAGCAAGTGGAGTTTAAAATCATTGACATCGCCTATGAATATGTGGATGGGGTGCTGTGCGATATCCTCAAAAGCATAACTATCGAGAACCTTTTATCTCAGTCTATAGAAGAATGGTACTTGGCTCCGTGTCTTATGAATTTGAGTGAGAAAACGCGGGAGTAGCTCACACTAGAGATGCTCCCGCATTTTCATTATAAGAGATTCGCCTTTTCCTTCAGCTTGGCCTTGCTGGGATGCGTGTACCGCAGGGTGGTTCGGGTATCTTTATGGCCGGCCTGCGCCGCCGTTTCCGCAATGCTGTACCCCGCCACAGACTGGGACTGGGAGCACCAGAAATGCCGCAGTTTATGCGGCGTGATGGAATCCGAATATTGGTTGCAGATCTGATTGATCCGTCCCCGGGTCAGTTTCTCACCGCTGCGGCCGACAAACAGATAAGGGTAGCCGGTCTGGGGCCGTATCTTTCGGTAATCTTCTATGGCGTTCACGATCTTGTCGCCCATGAAAGCGATTCGGGCCTTGTCTCCCTTGCCGCCACGGATCAGAATCTCCCTGCCGGTGAGATCCACATCGGAATCCAGCAGATTGACCGTTTCTGAAATGCGCAGCCCCGCATAGGCAATGGTGGTGAACAGAGCGTAATCCCGAATGCAGAACTTGCTCCCGCTCTCCAGCACCTGCTGCAGAAAGAGCTTCACCGCCCTTTCCTCCCCGTCCCACGGGTTGGTTGTGGGCGCCTGTATGGTAATGTAGTCGTTTTTTCTGACGACTATTTCGTCTTGAACCCCATGTTCTATCAGATACTCGCACAGCTTGGCCAGGGCACTGAGGTAGTAGTTCACGGTGGGCGGTTCGAAGCGCCGCACATTCAGCAGATAGGATTTGAAATCCCGTACATTGGCGCGGTAGAGCGCGTCGGGGATTTTTCCAAAGGACTCCTTACACCATCGAAAATACCGCTCCACATTGCCGGCATAGGACTTGATCGTTTCCCTGCTCAGCCCCTGCTCCTCCATGTAGGCGATGAAGGACTCCAGCACAAATACGTTTTCCTTGCTCATAATCAGCCTCCTGTATTTCTGTATAGTCGAAATGCGTGGCAGGGGCCTGTATTTTTGTATAACTCAGCGGGTGTTTCCTTTCGGTTTCTGTGCGCCAGTTATACAGAAATATCCTTCTGTATAACTCCAAAAGGCGCTTCAATATTCCCGCAAAATGCCATGTACCACAAACCGGGCGTTGCTGAATTCGTAGCTGCAGGTGGAGAGCGTGATGATCCGGTCCGCGGGCAGCGGCGCCATCCCGCTTTCAAAGGTGGATTTTTCGATAGCAGCCTCCAACCATGCCTCCATGGCAAACTCGTCGGAAAACTGAATCTGCCACGCGTCGTCACGCACGCTGGCCACATACCCGGCAAAGAGCTCGATCACAAAATTCGAGCCGGGCGTCACCAACAGCAGCTGCGGATGCGCGTCAAAGTATTCCTGCTTCTTATATCCATCCAAAGAGGAGAACATGGAACCGTTCTTCATGTGGTGGCCGTAGATGATGGAATGCGGGTCTGAGAAATCCCCGCCGGTTCGGCAGCCCAGAAAGAGGCAGCCATTTGCGTTATAGGTTCCATCGAAAAGGTGATTCAGGTAATAGGAGTTGTCGTCCGTCTGTGCCACCGGGTAGTTGATCACCGTGTCCTCGCAGTACAGCCAGCCTACAATATCCGGGTTGATGGCGGACAGCTCCGCAAAATCCACCTCCGGCCAGGCGATGGACGGAATCGGTTCCTCCTCATCCATCGGCTTGGGCGTCGTTTCGCTCGGGGCGGGCAGCGCCACAAAATCCTCCAGACCGGAATAGGTATTCTCTCCTTCAGCGTATTCGCTCAGCTGCAGGTAAAGCTGATACCCGCCAAAGACAAAAATGACCGCGCAGAACAGGATCATGCAAATAAGGGCGAACCGTTTCATAGCATACTCTCTTTTCTCCATACTCACTCCGCTTAGGAGCTATCTAATTACACGCCGGAGCAGTCTTTTTTGCAAAAGCCTTGATATTGTTCAGCAGAATGAATATAATAAGTACATGATGTGAAAGGAGACGCCGGGATGCAGAGCAAGCATATTTCAACCAGTCAGGCAGCCGTAAAGTGGAAGATTTCCGCCAGACGAGTCGCCGTTCTTTGCGAGACAGGCCGCGTAGACGGGGCTGAGAAGACCGGAAATACATGGATTATTCCGTCGAACGCGAAAAAACCGGCGGACGCCCGCGTCAAGAGCGGGAAGTATATCAAGAGAAAGGCCGAGGAGGAACAGGATGGCTGAGAAGCAAAATATTGAATGGAAAGCAAAATGGAAAGACGAATATCTCGCATGGCTCTGCGGCTTTGCCAACGCGCAGGGCGGTAGGCTCTTTATCGGCATGAACGATTCCGGCGAAGTCGTGGGCTTGCAGAACTCGCATAAGCTGCTGGAGGATCTGCCGAATAAAATACGCGACGCTATGGGAATCATTGTGGATATCAATCTGGTCGAGACGGACGGCAAGGAGTATATCGAAATCAAGGTGCCGCCCTACCCGGTCGCGATTTCCTGCAAGGGCGCCTACTACTACCGCAGCGGCAGTACGAATCAGCGGCTGTCCGGCCCGGAGCTGGAGAGCTTCATCCTCCGCCGCCGTGGCGTAACGTGGGATAGTGTTCCGCTCCCTGCCTTTACGGCGGAGGACATCGATGACGGCGTTGTCAAGCGCTTCAAGAAATGGGCAGCCAAAAAAGGGCGCATCGATGCAAGCGTTTTGGATGAGCCCAAGGAAGTGCTGATGGAGAAGCTCCACTTAACCCATGCGGACTATTTCACCAACGCCGCCATGCTGCTCTTCAGCAGTGATCCGGAGAAATGGCAGCTCGGCGCGTTTACAAAAATCGGGTATTTTGAGTCTGACGCAGACCTGCTCTACCAGGATGAGATCCATGGTTCCCTGCTGGATCAGATTGATAAAATCGTGGAGGTGCTCCGCCTCAAATATATGAAAGCCACGATTGCCTACGAAGGTATGCAGCGGATTGAGCGTTACTTTGTGCCGGAGGCGGCCCTGAGAGAAGCGCTTTTGAACGCGCTGTGCCATAAGGATTATTCCGCGGGCGTACCCATCCAAATCAGCGTGTACGAGGACAGACTGTATATCGCGAACTGCGGCAAGCTGCCCGAGAACTGGACGCTAGAAAATCTGATGTCCAAGCATGCTTCCAAGCCCTTCAATCCAAATATTGCCCACACCTTCTATCTGGCCGGCTTTATCGAGAGCTGGGGACGCGGTATCGAAAAGATATGCGCCGCCTGCAAAGAGGACGGCGTCCCTCAGCCAAAATACACGATTCATCCTGGAGACATTATGATTGAGTTCACAGCGCCGGAGGATCGGATTGTGCGAACCGGCGCCAGGGTGACAGAGAAGGTGACAGAGAAGGTGACAGAGAACGAGGCAAAGGTTCTCTCTCTTCTGGCGGAAGATCCGGCATACACTTCTACTATCCTCGCAGAAAAGCTTGGCATCAGCAGAAAAACGGTTTCCAACCGACTTAAAGCCTTGAAAGAAAAGGGTGTCATACACCGTGTAGGATCGGATACAAAGGGGTACTGGGAAATCTCGCAAGAGTAAAGGAGGCGTCCTTGTGGAGCGTCAATATAAATTGGCTCGAAAAATGAAAAAGATCACGCTGACCGCCGCGGCCCAAGAACTCGGCGTGTCTCAGCCGACCTTGAGCGCATGGGAAGGCGGGCGGAAGAACCCCTCCATCGACAGCCTGATCCGCATGTCCGGGTATTACGGCGTCTCGGTTGGATTTTTGCTGGGTCTGGAGCAAGAGCAGGATCCCCGGAGAGACCTCATGCAGCCCGTCAGTCCTCGGTCGCTGCCCGCGCTTCACGAAACGCCGGTGTTCTCACCATTGCATGGGTGGGCGTTTGTGGATGTGGTGGAACGACAGCTGCGCTTTGCCGACGGATTGGCTTTGCCGTTTGCGGACGCGCCCGAGCTGTATATCCTCCCGCCTCCGTTTTCGACCGCGGCTGCGCCACGGGAGACCCCGCTTCATAAAGACGAGCTGCACGGCCATGACGAGGTATGGGTGGAGCCCATCTCCCAGGATGCAGATTTGCGCGCCGAGCTGCGCGGGTGGTACCGCGTCAAAGCGCGGCATGTTGAGAACGAGGTCGGCCAGCGGTTCTACCTTGATTTCTATGGGGCGAAATGGCTGGCGTTTGCTTCGGCGGACGAGGAAGACGAATAAAATCATTGGGAGGTATCTACGATGCGAAAGAATTTTGGAGCAAAGCCCTGGACGTATCCGCAGCCGGTGTTCATCATCGCCACCTACGGCGAGGACGGCACGCCGGACGCCATGAACGCCGCCTGGGGCGGCATCAGCGAGGATACGCAGATTTCCATGTGCCTTTCCGCGGAGCACAAGACCGTAAAGAACATCCTTGCCCGCGGCGCGTTTACCGTCAGCATGGCGGACGCCGCGCATGTGGTGGAATGCGACTATGTGGGCATTGTCTCGGCCAACGATGTGCCGGACAAGCTGGAGAAGGCGGGGCTTCACACCACAAAGGCCGAGTTTGTGGACGCGCCGCTGATCGACGAGCTGCCCATGGCGCTGGAGTGCAAGCTCATCCGCTATGAGGAAGCGTCCTGCTGCTTGGTGGGCGAAATCGTCAATGTGAGCGCTGAAGAGGGCATTCTGGGAAAGGACGGCAAAATCGACCTGGCCAAGTTTGAGCCGATTGTGTTCGATCCAGTGAATCACGCCTACTTGAAGCTGGGCGACAAGGTTGGCGACGCCTTTCGGGACGGTTTGAAGCTGAAATAGGCACCACATGGCTTTTGCGCGGCGACGGCCGGGTCTTGCAAAATCGCGCAGGTCATGCTATACTGACTATGTCAGTATCAGCAATTGCAGTTCGGCAATTACAGTTTTCCGGTTACACAGCGTCTGAGGATTTTATCTTCAGGCGCTTTTTTGTTTTTCTGGGCTTCTAATCAAGAGGCACAGAACGGCAAACTGCGGGTGGTGGGCTTCCCGCCTGCCTTCTCACAACTGAATATCACGGGTCCCCGGACTCAAAAGCGTTCAGAGAATTTCGGTTCTTTGGGCGCTTTTTTATATAGATCGGAGCTTTTCGGCTCCCCCAACCTTATTTCCGGGGAGCCTTTGGGCCACCCCGTTTTTATAACTTCAAATACAGGAGGTGGATTCCATGAATCGCAAACCCGGCTCGGCTTATGCTGAGCTAATCACAGAGATCAGAATGCTTTCTGAATCACAGGGTCTGAACACAGTCTTCACCACATTTCTGGAGCTGATGGCAACGAGCCTCAGCGCGCAGATGGATCCGTTCAGCGCTTCTCAGCGGGAAAAACGGTATGAAGACATTGTGTCCGGTCTGACCAGGGAGGTCGTATCGACCTATGCGCGCATGTGCGCCCTGATGTATCTGGCGGTCAAGGAGCATGAGGACGATCCCCGTGACATCCTTGGCTCCATTTATCATGAGCTGAGGCTAAACAACGAGTGGAACGGCCAGTATTTCACACCGGATAATATCTGCCGGATGATGGCCATGCTGCTGAACCCGGTAGATGAGGACACAGTAAAACGAAACGGGTACATCACGATCAATGAGCCTACCTGTGGCTCCGGCACGATGGTGATCGGCGCCATATGGGCGATGAAGCAAAATCACTTTGATTATCGAAGCAAGAGCTTCTTTGTCGCGCAGGATATTGATATTCGCTGCGTTTGGATGGCCTACATCCAGCTGTGCCTTTATCAGATTCCCGCTGTCGTCATCCACGGCAACACCCTGACGATGGAAGAGTGGTCCCGGTGGTATACACCCTATGCCTTCTCTGTCCTAAGCAATACAGAGGAAAAGGAGGCGACAGGCTGATGGATACCACAACCGGGCGCAAAGAAGGAGAACGTCCGCTGACCTTCTCCGATCTCCGCGCACACTACGGAACCGGCCGCGCCTATCTCATTTCCCAGAAGGGGCGTGAGAAAAAGTACGGCTACCGCAAGGGCATCCAGACCGATATCGGCGACCTTGAGGTCTCTGAATGGAAGCGGCTGGTGCGCGAGCTGATCGAGAGGTCCGGTGAGCAGGAACTGCAAGAGCAGCTGGTGGAGTGGGCAAAAGTCCACTGCATGTGGCTGCACACAAAGGAAGAGGTCGAACTGTATGCGCTGAAGCTCCATGCTTCCCGCATTTTTGACAACAAAAAATGGGCGGGCTATCTTGCCTTCAACCAGGCATACCGCCCGGAGATTCTGAAAGGGGATGAAACCCGTGAATAAGCTGTTTATCATCGTTGAGCATGGCATGGTGCAGGAAATCTATGGCGCCATGCAGCCCGAAGAACTTGACCTTGAGATTCTCGATTTGGACAGCAATGGCTCGGACCCCGAAGCGGCTGAAACCGTTCGTAAAAGAAGCCGCGCCGTCCGGGAGAGCCTCAACAAGCTATATTGAAAGGAGCTTGCACATGCGTGCGAATCAGTACAAAACAAATCATGAGCGCATACTCGAACTGATCGAGCAGCTTAACGCTGCGGACGTCGCCTATTACCGGGACGACAATCCAATCATGTCAGACCGAGATTACGACTTCCTGATGGACGATCTCAGAGGCCTGGAGCGTGATACGGGGCTGGTGCTTTCCGGCTCCCCCACCCAAAAGGTGTCCGGAGAGATCTTGGACAGCCTCATCGAGGTGCGCCACACCAAACCCATGCTTTCGGCGGATAAAACCAAGTCCATAGAGGATCTGGTGAACTTCGCTTCCGGGCAGCCGGTCCTGCTCAGCTGGAAGCTGGACGGATTGACGCTGGTGCTCCGCTATGAGAATGGCGAGCTGAAGCAGGCTATCACCCGCGGCCGGGAGGGCGTTGTCGGCGAGGACGTGACGCATACCGTGCACACCTTCCTCAACGTGCCGCTGTCCATACCGACCAAGGAGAGCTTTGAGGTCCGGGGTGAAGGCGTCATCTCGTGGGCGAACTTTGAGAAAATCAATCTCAGTCTGGAAGAGCCCTATACCCATCCCAGAAATCTGGCGTCCGGCAGTACGCGCAAGCTTGACGCCGGCGAGGCAAAAAAACGCATGCTGGAGTTCTGGGCCTTTGAGCTGGTGAGCGACTACCTGGAACCGAACAGCAAGCTAAGTCAGCAGCGGTTCCTGGAGCGCAACGGTTTTTCTGTTGTGCCTATATCTACATCGACGCCGTACATGACGCGCAGGCGGTTCGTGACGCCGTCGCGTCGATGGAGCCGGGCAAATTCCCCTATCCGGTGGATGGCCTCATCATGGAATATGACGACATTCGCTACGGCAAGAGCCTGGGCGCCACAGGACATCATGAAAACCGGCTGACCGCACTGAAATGGAAAGATGAACAGTTTGAAACAAAATTCCGCGGCGCGGAGCTGGCGACAACCAGAACCGGTATGGTGAGTATCACCGGATTATTCGACCCCGTTCTCATGGACGGGACGACGGTGAGCCGCGCCTATCTGCACAATCTGGATATTTTTGATGCGTTCCAGTTTGGCGTCGGGGATACCATCTCGGTCTATAAGGCCAACATGATCATCCCGCAGATTGCCGGCAACAAAACGCAGAGCAACACCTACCGGCTCCCCATGTCCTGCCCCTGCTGTGGGGAACCGCTGCAGACCCGCAGGACGACCGGAGGCACGCGGCAGCTCTTCTGTGAAAATCCGCACTGCGCCGCCAAGCTGGTGCAGAAATTCGCCCATTTTTGCGAGAAGACCCGCATGAACATCGAGGGCCTCTCGGCGACCACGCTGGAGAAGTTCATCGGTCACGGTTGGATCCGCAATTTCGGCGACCTGTACGAGCTGGAGAAGCATCGCGGCGACATCATCCAAACGGAAGGCTTTGGCGTCAAGTCATTTGAACGCCTGCAGGCCTCCATCGAAAAAAGCCGTCACTGCACCCTGGCGAAATTCATCGCCGGGCTGGGAATCCCCATGGTGGGAAGGCACGCCGGGCGCGACCTGGACCGGTATTTCTCCGGGTCATGGGAAGCGTTCGAGCAGGCCATCCTCGGCGGGTTTGATTTCACGCAGCTGCCCGATTTTGGGCAGACCATGCACAACAACATTTATGAGTGGTATGCGGATCAGGAGGAAGCAAAGCTCTGGCGTCCGCTGCTCGACCATATTGTATTCGAAAAGGAGAATGAAACTATGACCACCAACACCAACAACCCCTTCGCGGGCAAAACCGTTGTCGCAACCGGCAAGCTGGACAACTACACCAGAGACGGCATTCAGATGAAGCTGCTTTCTCTGGGAGCGAAACCGGCGTCCGCCGTAAGCAAAAGCACAGATTTCCTGATTGTTGGGGAGAAAGCCGGCAGCAAGCTGACAAAGGCGCAGCAGCTGGGCGTAACCACTCTGACGGAGGAGGAATTTGAGAGCATGCTGGCCGAATAAAGGCCGGAACAGCCGCAGCGGGGCAGTGAATCTGCTCCGCTTTTACTATCTGAAAGGAGTTCCCATGAACATTCGAAAAAAGAAACTTGAGATCACCGGCTGGCCGGTTTATCCCATTGCCGTCGGTGAGACAGCGCTTATCAGCGAGGATACCGGCATGCGCAGAACGAGTACCGTGCTGCGCATGAAAAAGGAATCCCAGACCGAGGTGCGATTTGAAACGCTCAATACGAGCTACCGCTTGCATCTCTCCGCCTCCGGAGGTGCGAAATGAAGGAAACAAAGGATGAGCGCTTCCGCCGTGTGGCGGAGGCCAGAGTCAACAAAACCATCAAGATGCTGCGGCTTTTGGGCAACTGCTCCGGAACCAACACCTATGCGTACAGTGACGATCAGGTGGAGCAGATTTTTACGGTACTGCAAATCGAATTGGATAAGGCGCGTCAGCGTTATCTGGACACACAGAAGCGCCGCGGACGGTTTTCCCTTTCGGAGAACCCGGTTTCCGTGCCGGATTCGATTTCTCACCCGCACATTACGCTGCCGCTGCCGGATGGAACCGGTCTTAGGGCGGTTTCTTATGCCGGCGGCGACTATCCCTCCATCAACCTGTATCTTCTGAAAGCGGATGAACCGGAAGAACTCATCTGCTTTGCGGAATACAACCCCGAACGTAGCCCCTGCCACAAGGTTTGCATCGGCGTCTACCAGTCGGATGAAGACGACACAAAATACTACGCGCCCTACCGGGCAGAAAGGAACCAAGATGAATGACAGAACGACTTGCCTTTCCGAAAAATTGAGCTGGCAGGAGATTGACCAGTTTGTTGCCAGAGTAATCGAGAAGTATCTGGGGCGAAAAACGCGCTGCCGGGCCAGCATGGAGGATAGCACCTACTGGTGCGTCTCCGCGTCCGACGCCCGGTTTACGATTGCGGAAATCGACCATCTGCTGCGGTTCACCGACGCGGATGAAGATACCCGGCTGGAAGCGCTGCCCACGGATGCGCCGGATTCATATTCCCTTGGCATGGGACTGTCCCGGCTGCTGCTTCAAGATGCGATGAGCATTGTATGGGAGCGGGAAATGCCGACAAAGGAGTGCCTGTGGCTGATAAACTTCACGGGTATGCGGGGTATCAAGGATGACCATCCTGGCGTCATGCGGCTTCCCAACTTGAGGCTGTATATGAACCATCTGCAGAGCTTGCAGGAGCTTACAGACTATCTGAAGGAAAACGGGGCTACCCACACGGCGCTGATGGATTTCTGTGAACCCTACCGGGAACTGTACCACAACGAGCTGTGCTGGTCGTACCCGATTTCTGACGGCAAACATCTCGGCACATTCCTTGTGCTGGTCAGGGAGGGCGTTCTCAGCCTGCCCTACGATGAAGCCGACAAAGAGGGCTATGAGCAGTTTTGTCTTGAGGACGCCTGTCTGTGCGACTCCGACGCGATGCAGATCTTCCTGTCAGACTGGAAACGGTTCTCGGATGATTTGCAGTTTGTGATGTCGGACATGATGGTCTTCCTCATGAAAAAAGAAAGACGGGAAGGAGATCAACGTTGATGAAAATCAGAATCTATCAAATCGAGCCGGAGCTTGACCGGCGCAACCTGATATTCCGCAACTTTGAAACAGCGGCAGCGGTCTGCAAAGACAAGTTTCCGGCAGATGCGTATGCGTGCGTCTTCGATGGCGACATCGAGGCCGACTCTTTGGAGGAGCTTTTCACCATCTTCAATATTCATCATCCGCCCGGATACCGAGGCCGCTCCATGTCCATCTCCGATGTGGTGGAAATCTGCGTCTCTGAGGCTGAGTCAGCGTTCTATTACTGCGACAGCTTTGGGTTTAAGCGGGTTCCTTTTGATAAGGAGCGCTGCGCGGGGAGGGCTTATGATGAGTGACTATATGCCGAACGCCAGCGCTGTTTCACCGTCAGATCGAGTTCGCTTTCGTTGTACCGGCTGCGGAGAATGCTGCCGGCATGTGCACGAGAGCGTGCCGCTGGAGAGCCTGGATCTGTTCCGTCTGGCTCTATATCTGCGAAATACGGATGAGAGCATCACCTGTATCGACGACGTGGTAGGAAAATATGCGGATCCGGTATTGCTGGACGAGTGCGGCTACTTTGTTTACATGCTCAAGACCATCGGCGCCGATGACGCCTGTGTGTTTTTGAAGGACAACCGCTGCGCCATCCACGCGGCCAAGCCGTGCGCGTGCAGAATGTATCCCTTTGTTGCCGAACCAAAAGAGAACGGCGGCTTCGGGTATCTGGTCAGCAAGGAGCGCACCCGTCATTTCACGGGGCCGTCCATAAAGGTGAAAAGCTGGATGAGCCAATACTTCACACTGGCAGACCGGGACTTTTTGAGGGCGGATTTCGGCGCGGCCAAAAGCATCGTGCGGCTGCTCCGGCGGATTCCTAAGTCTCGCCGCTCCGGCGCAGCTCTGCACTTTCTATGGTACAAATACTGTGCCTTCGACCTGGACAAACCATTTTTGGAGCAGTTTCTTCGCAATACCCAAGAGCTTCTGCAGGTATTGTCGATGATGACAGGCTCATAACGATTCGAGTCAGTATGACACAACAAGGAGGTAAAATTTCATGGATCAAAGATTACAACACATCTACGAGAACTTCGAGGATATGCGCATTGGCGTTGATGAGAGTTTTCAATTTCACTGCAACCAGTGCGGCAAATGCTGCATCAACCGGGAGGACATCTTGCTCAACCCCAAGGATCTGTACAATATCGCAAAGCATCTGGGATTGACGCCGGAAGATGTCGTGGAAAAGTATGGCGAAACCTACCTCGGCGGGTCTTCACGGCTGCCGATTGTGCGGCTGAAGCCTCGGGGATCAATCAAGCGCTGCCCGTTGCTGAAGGATCGGAAATGCTCGGTTCATCAGGTCAAGCCCACCGTATGCGCCATGTTTCCCATAGGGCGCTGCATCAGGGTGGAGGCTGATCAATATAACGCCGCAAACATTGACGAGATGCAGATCGAATACATTTTCAACCGTCCCGGCTGCGGCGACAGTTCCGAATCCCACACGGTACGGGAATGGCTCGACGCGTTTGGAATCCCCGCCCGCGATGAGTCCTTTATCCGCTGGAATCAGACCATAGCCGCTGTCGGGAGCAGGCTTCGCAAAATGGAGCCGGTTACGCCGGACAACTCCATGGAGCTGGTGTGGACGCTCGTCTATTCGGCGCTCTATCTCAGCTATGACATGGAAAAGGGCTTCGATGATCAGTTTCAGGCAAACGCCGCAAAGCTGATCGACGCGCTGGACCACCTGCCGTCTATTCCGGAGGTGCGCGGAAATGATTGAGGAGCGCAACCAGAACCAGATCATCCGCATCGATGCGCGGAACTGCTTTGTGGAGAGTCTCAGCGATTCGTTTGAGATTGAAAAGGCGCACTTCGTCTTTGCCGCCTACGATCTGAGCAAACCGGCCGGACAGCGGCAAACCAATAACATTCATATCTATATGGATGTTGCCGAGCTCTTTGAACTGTGCAGGAAACTCACGGGAGGGGAGCTGCGGTGGCTGATGCAGAACAAAAAGAAGAGCGGAGACAATACGCCGCTCTATCAGTGCCTTGGCGGCACCTCCGTGGAGAAGCTGGAAAAATACGGGAGACCCAGAGCGGACGGTAAGAGCCTGTCCCGAACGGCGCAGCTGGTGTGCGGCAACAAAACAGATTTTCTGTTCGTGGCCGACAGCGGTCCCGGCGAAGCCAACGCCAAGGGGCTCATCGTGCCCCGGTTCGGGAAGAACCCCGAGAACCACGTTTCGGTGAGCATGACCTTCGAATCCCTGAGTGCGCTGCTTCTCATGACGAAAGCGCACTACGAGGCGTGGCTGACGGCATGGTATTTGAAAAAGCCGGCGGCAAGCTTCAGAGACGCCGGTCTTCCGCAGGCAAAACAAGAAGCGGATGGACGCGTGGAGGCTCCTGAAGAGGAACCCATGCGGATGTTCTAAGTTATCTAAGAAATGCCGGGGCAGCAAGGTAGCTGCTCCGGCATTTTCTGTATATCACGCGTTTCTCATCACGGGGTATCCGTATCTCCAACCAGCCATTCCATAGAAACATTCAGAGCCTTTGCCAGAATGCACAATGAAGTGATGTGAAACGGTTTGCCTATAAAATGGCACAAAAATGGCAAGGTATATGCCGATGACTTGAAAATCCGGTCGTGCTATAATCTCATTGTCCACCTTTGGGTTCTGAAATACCGGCTTTTGAGCCGAATACTATCCAAAGGAGAGTGCAAGATGAAATACTGTCCCTACTGCGGCGCCGATCTTCCTGACGGCGCCATTTCCTTTTGTGCAGAATGCGGCAAGACCCTGCCGGAGCGCACGGAGCAAGCGTCCGCAAAGAAAGCGGTCAAATCCGAAAAAAAGCGAGCCCCTAAGCCGACCGCTTCCCGGCGGAGCAAAAACAGCCGCAAAAAGAAAAAGCCGCCCGCCGACGCCAAACCGGAGGAGCAGGTTTTGCCGGATGGCACATATGACGGGTACTACAACGACGTGCTTCCCTCCGACATTGACCGCGAGAAGGAGGGTCTCGACAAAGAACTGATCAAAAGAATTGCCGCCATTTCCGTTGGGATGCTGCTGATCGTCGGACTGTGCGTCGTCGCCATCTATCTGCTGTAGGCGTTGCAAAACAAACCGCCATGCCGTGTAATAGAGTAAAGATCGATAACGAGGTGGACAAGATGAAATATATTGCGAAGGGCATGGTCGTTAAGGCTTCAACAGAGGATATGCTGCATGTGACCCGCTGCGGGTGCGATTTTCAGCTCACCGGCATCCAGGCGGATCTTTGGCTAAACGGACGTTTTGGCTTTTCGGAAATCAAAGAGAAGGACTTTGTTGCGGCAAAGGAGCTGCTGCAGCTCAAACGGCAGGAGCTGGTCGAACTGGCCGACGCCGACGATGCCGGCGAGTACCGGGCGCTGACCCAATGCGTCATCGTGCCCGCCCGGCCAAAGGGCGGCGCCATACTGACTTCGCGCGAAAAAGAACTGCTCAAATGGATCGTGCGGGCGGGGCTCAGGCTTTCCATGGCGGAGCTGACGTTTTTACTGGAGAAACGGATTGCTCCTTCCGAAAACTGGCTGGGCGAAGAAAACCGCCAGGCTCTGACCGAGGCCATCTACACGCAGGAAACCATTTTTGACAATGTTCTGGAAGCGCAGATGGAGCACGCGCAGTCACGAGACGTCGCGGTCGGCGCGGTTTTATCTCTGCTGAAAAAGAAAAGGATCATACTGTTGTGAGGTGAGTCATGAAGGAGAAATTCAAGGGTTTGCCGGAGGCGCTGCAAAAACAGATTATACTGAGACTGGCAGCCTGCGCACTGAGTTTGCTGCTGTTTGTTGTGACGCTGGCGGTCTACCGGGATCTGTATCTGTGCCTGCCCTTTGTGGTGTTCTGCCTGTTCTTTGGCGCTTTTGGAGCATTGCTGTTTTTCCGGGCAACCGACGGCAAATTCGTCGTTGTCGAGGGGCGGTGCAGCAAGGTGGAGCGGACCGCGATTCGCAAAAAGCCCAAGACCATCTATTTTGTTTCAGAGCCCCACTCGGTAAAGCTGCCGGTTCGGCATCGGATCAAAAACATTGAAGCCGGCGACTCGGTTATGGTATATGTTTCAGAGAATACGCCGGTATATCAGGAGGAGGGCTGTCAGGTCCTCAGCGGCTATCTGGCACTGGAAATAAGGAAAGGAAGCGATGGCAATGACGAAGGCTGATGAAATTTGTATGCTGGCGAAGGATATCCTGACGTTGGTTCAAAAGAACATCGCAGCGGACGGCAAATGCTTGTTTGACCCGGTGCGGGTGGAAATGGCGCTGGAATTCGCAAAAATGGAGATTGAAAAGAGCGTTCGGAAGGAAAGCGGCGAAGCAGATTGACTATCGGGACAGGTGATGCTATAATGTTGTTGTTAGTATCAAGGATTTCCCAAAGGGATTCCACAGTACCCGAGTTTTCAAAGTGTCGATTAGCACATTGTGCTGATTGGCACTTTTTTTATTTTCTCGGTTTCTCCCCTCACAGAGGGTTGAAATAAACAACATTGTAGCAGGCAGCCCCTGCAAGAAAGGAGTCATCTTATGTTCAAGGTAATCGCAACAGACGTCGTCGTCTCAAAAGGGTTTGACGGCGCACCGGCACTGAAATTCTCCGAAAACGGGGAAAGCGTCCGGTTCCGCATCGGCAAAAAGGTGTATGACACCCGGGCCGAAAACAATTCCAGATGGGTCAACCTGTCGGTAAAGGCATTTGGAGCCGTCTGCGAGCGCATCAAGAAGATGCAGCTAAAGGAGAGTTCCTTTGTCAACATTCTCGGCAGGCTGGACGAGGACGTATGGGAGGACGCAACCACCCATGAGAAGCGAAGCATGATGGTCGTGATTCTGGATGAGATTGAGTATTGCTCCTCCGGCGGCGGTAAGCAGTCGAAGGATTCCGGCGATACCGCATCCAAGCCCGCGGCACAGAATGCCGTGCCTCCGGCTCCGGCGGCAGCGAACAACGAACCTGTCGGCGGATTCACCGGTTATGAGCCGTTTGGCGGCGCCAATTCGTTCTTCGACGAATAGAAAGGCGGGCAAATCACAATTGAATCAGGCGCATTAAGACGCACATGAGTGACTGGATCAGGATCTCATGTGCGTTTTTTTGTGCCCAAAGAAAGGAACACCCGATGAACAAAAAGGAATTCAAACGGCATCTCGCCTATGAGGCGCTCGTGATTCTGGGTGTATTGGCGCTGCTGCTGTTTATATGCAGGCTTTGGCCCATCCTCCTGCTCGTTATCCTCGGTATTTTCATCGCCGCGCTGCGGCTGCTGTTTCTGTCGGCAAAAAAGGTCGAAATCATCGAGCCTTTGCCGCAGCTGGCGAAACCGGCCGAGCCTACCGAGAAGGATGTGGAGGATCTGGCCTACAGCGCCATACAGCGGCGTATTACCGAGCTGGTGCTGGCCGACTACCCGGACGCAAGGTGGGTCTGGAGAACGCCCAACGCCAGGGAGAACATCCTGAAGGGCGAAAAGGTGTACATCCTGCTCAATCGCGCGGGCGGATACCGGCAGGCGCTGGTAGTGGTGCAAAACCTGCGGGTCTGCGGTCTGGCATTTCAAAGCGCGCCGGATACAGCCGTGCAGGACGTGCCGGATATACAGGACGACGAGGAGCAAGCCCCGGAGCAACCGCAGAATTTTGAGTATCTCGCCTTTGAATGGGTGGATGCGCATGCCGTGGAGCTGAACGAAAGGTGCAACGAGAGCATCGCGCAGGGCTTTTCTTCCCTGCTGCTCGGCGCCGACGAACTTCCCGCGCCTGAGAGCTGGCCGGATATTTGCCGGGAGCTTGACCGCAACGGCATTGAAAACTGTGAGTGCGCCGAAAACGGAATTCAAATTCATCTCACGCAGTGAAGCTGCAGAAAGGAATGACGCGAACATGAGCGTATCAATCTCAAATCTATTCAACTTTTCCCGCTCCCTCCCACCGCCCTTTGACACCATTTCCAACAAAAAGATTAAGGTGGCGTCGGTCTATGGGGACAAAACCGAATCGACCCTGTGCGGCTCCGTCATCAAAGCGGTCCACGCCCTTTGCCTCTGTATGAACGGATCCGACGAAGGCGCCGTCGGCATGATCGACGAGCGAAAAAGCGTGGCGGAGTACAAATCCTCTATGGGGCCGGACGCTTACCATCTGGTGGTATTTGATTCCTCGACCGGGAACATCATGGCCAGCGTTTACGATAAGAACACGGAGGTCATGGAGCAATATACCGCCCATTCGAGCCAGCGGGACGGCGCCGCTCTGTTTTTTGCGATGATGCCGGTGCTGCTGTCCGACGCAGAGTTCGAGGAGCGATTCCAGTCGTACTATGACCAGATGAACGCCGGATACCCGGATATGAAACAAAGCACCGAGGATATGGCGATTTTGTGCGATAACGCCTATCGCCGCATCAAGGACGACGCCTGCCCGGCGCACATCAAGGTCTCCCTCGACAGATCCGGAAACCTGATCCGTGTGTCGCAGGCGCAGCTGGACTCCGGCGCTTTCACGCCAACCAGCGTGACCGCGGGCGAATTTTTGATATTCGCCAAGACCGGGCCTGCCGTCATCACGAAGGCTTCCACAGTCGTGGAGCATTCGGATTTCATCGAAAAATACCCGCTGAACGCCGCGCGCAAGCTGTCGCCGCTGGAGGCTTCCCTTGTCCCCAAACTGCCGGAATGGTACATCATCCCGACGGAGGTGGTGGATATCTACAAGCACGCCCAGGCGACGACCGGCAAACCGATGCAGATGCGCAACTTTCTTCTGCGCGGCCCGACCGGAACCGGCAAGACCATGGGCGCCAAGGCCATCGCGGCGGGACTGAATCTCCCGTATATGAAATACACCTGCTCGGCAGGAACCGAGGTGTTCGATTTCGTGGGAATGATCTTCCCCGAGACCGACGGGGTATCCACCGGCGACGTCCAGCTGGACCGGGAGCGCGAGCTGCTCAAGTCTATGGGCGGCATCAATTACGCCAATGTGGCAAGGCTGATGCACCTGCCCGATCTGGACGACATGGACTACGACCCGGCGGGCGTCTATCAGCTGCTCACCGGTGTGGAAAATGCCGGCGCAACCTCCCAGGACTGTATGGGCATTGTCCTCGACAAGGTGACGGAAAAGGTTCAGGCGCTCAGCAAACGCGCTGAGAACCAGAGCAGCTCCGGGCAGACCTATACCTATGTGGAAACCGACTTCATCAAGGCGCTGAAAAACGGGTATGTCATCGAGGTGCAGGAACCTTCCACAATCATGCAGCCCGGCGTACTGGTGGGGCTCAACTCTCTCTTGGAGCAGGATGGCTCCATTACGCTGCCTACCGGGGAAATCATTCAGCGGCATCCGGACGCTGTTGTGATCGTGACGACCAACGTCAGCTATGAAGGCTGCCGCAACATGAACCAATCGGTGGTAGACAGAATGAGTCTGGTGAAAGACATTGATCTGCCGGCTCCGGAGGTAATGGTTCAGCGTGCAATGGCTGTCACAGGCTGCGCGGATGAGTACCAGGTTTCCAAAATGGTGCAGGTGGTGAACGACATGGCGGATTACTGCCGGAAAAACAGCATTACCGATGGCTCCTGCGGCATGCGCAGTCTCATCGACTGGGTTGTCAGCACGGAGATATCCGGGGATCCCTACGTTTCGGCCATGTACACGGTCATCAGCAAGGCGACCTCCGACGAGGAGGATCGGGAAGCGCTGATCAGTACGGTGCTGGAACCCATCTTCGCCCCCAAACGGCGCAAAAAGGCCGTATAAATCTCACAGAAGGGAGGTCTGCTCTTCATGGCAAGAGTGAATCACAAGAAACTGAAGCAGCTGCTCAATGAAAAGCGCAGCAAAATATCCGACCGCCAGTTCTTCACGTCCCGCATCCTTGCGGGGCATTTTGAGGATATGGCGATGGCGCAGACGCGGCGGTACAAGTACAACCGCCGCATCCATGTCAATCTGTACTGGAAACCGAAGGACGGCAACGTCGCTTGCACCAATAACCTGTCCGTGCTGATCAATGCCGGAAACAAGATGGTGACGAAAAACCGATCCCGTATGGAGCGCTATGAGATCATCTGCGGCTTATTCGCCCACGAGCTGGGCCATTGCCTCTATACCGACTTTCTTGCTGGCCAGACCTACGACAATTTTCTCAGCAGCAACAAGTGGTACCCAGAGCCGCCCAGACTGAAGCTGTCCGCTGATGCCGCCAACGAGAAGGCGCTGTGGACCTATGCAAAGGTGGATCCGAGAAACAACGAGATGCTGCGGTATATCGCTCATCACATCGCCAATGTCGTGGAGGATGGGTATGTCGAGAGCCGCATGCTTGCGCAGTTCCCGGGCACGCTGGGATACAGTTTGGAAACGCTCCGCGAGCAGCAGTTTGAAGGTCTTCCAACCGTTACGCAGCTCATCGAGCGCGAGGACGACGGGGAGCGCCATATCTTCGAGAGCATCCTGCAGCTCATGCTGTCGTATGTGAAATTCGGAGAGATCAAGTATGGCGATGAACCGCTGAGCGATGAAAGGATTCAGGTCGTGTTCGGGCTCCTGCCGGATTTGGACAGCGCGCTGGTCAATCCCTCCGGGAAAGACCGGTGGAACGTGGTCAATCTGGTTCTGGTGCGGTGCTGGGAGTACATCGAGGACTTTATGGAGGTTTGCAAAAAGCGTCAGGAGGACGCTGCTGCGGCCGGCGGCGAAAGCTCGTTGGCGCAGACCTTGTCCGAAACCCTGCAATCCATTGCCGGAGGCTCCTCCGCAGGAGAAGGCATCAGCACGCCTGTTGCCGAGGCGGGAGCGCCGTGTCAGGCTTCCAATCCGCAAAAGCGTGCCCAGACAGGCGCGCAGGCAAAGGAAAACGAGTCTGAGGATGAGGCCGACAAAGAAGACGCCGCAGCCCAGACCGAGTCTGAAAACGAAGCTGACGGCGCCGGGCAAAATGAGTCTGGCGAACCGGCTGCCGACGAAGGTGCGGAGTGTGGCGGCGACGCCACCGCTCCGGAGGGAAAGCAAGCGGTGTCTTCCGAAGAGACCGGCCGCATTCCCTATCAGCAAACCGCGCAGGTGTCAGAACCCAGCGGCGGAACGGTTGAGCGCAACGACGTCTACGAGCGCGAGCGCTATGATCAAGCGGCTGCCGATATTGAGCGCCTGCTGGAAAAGATGGCGGAAAAGGCCGCCTGTACGCAGCTGGAGAACGAGCGGATCCGCGAGCTGAACGATACGGCCCAGAACATTTCCTATGGGAATATCCACACCGGGGTCAATATCCAGGTGAACCGGATAGCCGATGTGGATGACGAGCTGATCGAGCAGTACGACGCGATTTCCGGTCCGCTTTTAACCATTTCAAAACAGCTGCAAAAAAGCCTTGTCCAGCAGCTCAAAGACAAGCAGCGCGGCGGAAAGCAGACGGGGCTCATGATGGGCCGCAGGCTGGACGCACACGCGCTGTGCCGCAATGACGGCAAGGTGTTTTACAAGAACGCCCTGCCCAACGAGATTCCGGAAATGGCCGTTGGCCTGCTTCTGGATGAGTCTGGCTCCATGAGCGCCTGCGACAGGTGCACCTATGCAAGGGCATCGGCAATCATCCTGTATGATTTCTGCCGGTCCCTGCACATCCCAATCATGGTCTACGGTCACTCCACCGGCTATGAAAGCGTGGATTTGTACTCCTACGCCGAGTTTGAGAGCTTCGACCATGACGATAAATACCGCATGGTCGATATCGGCGCCCGTGGAAGCAACCGGGATGGCGCCGCTCTGCGCTTTGTGGCGGAGCAGCTGTCCAGGCGGCCGGAAGAGGTGAAGATTCTCATCCTTGTCTCCGACGGCCAGCCGGCGGACAGCGGCTACTATGGCAGCGCCGCCGAGGAGGATCTGCGGGGCATCAAACAGGAGTACCGAAGAAAGGGCCTTTTGTTCATCGCCGCCGCAATCGGAGACGACAAGCAAAACATCGAACGGATCTATGGGGATTCCTTTATGGACATCACGGATCTCAATCAGCTGCCCGTGAAGCTGACCGCAGTGGTCAAGCGGCATATGCGGGTATAATACCATCCATACACTACAACGGGCAGCAGATTCATTTCTTGCTGCCCGTACTCTTTACAGAAAGAAAGGAACAAGAAAATGAGTCATTTTGTAACGCTCGTAAACCTTACCCTGCCTACGGTCGAAGAGGATCATAGCGCAAATGCTGAGAATGCTCAGCACATTGCAGAAATAAAGGAATTGCTCAAAAAGGAGCCAGACAGCTTCATGCTGAGATTCGCTCTGAAGCGGTTAAACGGCATGAGCAGCACCTTTGAACGGGAAGTTTCCTGCGAGATTGAGGTGTTGATGGAGCCTTTCTGCGAAAGCACGGATGATCCACAGTATCTGGAGTTCGAAGACAAAACGCAGGAAATCAATGATGATTATGTTCATGGGAAGATCGATTGTATTCGCCTACCCGGCGGTAGAATTGTGCCATACTTCCACAATTCCATACACGGTCTCTTTGTGATACGTGACGGGAAAGTCTATCAGGCCAAAGCAGGACCGCTCAAACACGAAAAGCGAACGAAAAAAGCCAAGAAAATGCTTGCGCTCCAGCAATACCCAATAAAGAAGCTTTACAAAAACTCCACAGAGTATGCGGAAGCATATTGCGGCTACGATTACTACAATGAGTACAATGCATACGGGTACCTGCACAACCCGAATTCATTTTGGGATTGGTACTCTATCGGCGGACGATGGCCGTTCCAATTTCTCGTCAAGGAAACCGCAGAACATATCGTGGGCGAGAGAAGCTGGGGCGACGATGATGCTACGCGCGAGGCTCCCGAAGGCTATATCTGGGTATGCGGCGCACGAAAAAAAGACATTGCGTGGGATGTAATGAAGGCATTGGGCATCCAAAACGCAAAAAAGACCTTTGCGCTGCTTACCGAGAGCTTTGCTACCGGCGAGTGCCCTGCGGGAAGCTTTTGGCGTATTACCGAAGACGGCATCTACTCTTTCCTTGATCAACTCTATGTCAAGGGCGAAACTGAGGAAGAGTATCTGCGTCGCAATGGTCTTGCTCCTGATCAGCGCATGCTCCCGGGCGCATATTCGTTCCTCCGTGACGGAGAATGGATATCCAAAGGAGATATGGGCTGGTGGGGCATCAGCACAAACGAAAAAGAGCATGAGTCTTGGCTGAAAATGATGTCCGACTACATAGACAGTATCCCGGAGGATGATGTTATTGTCGGCATCGACTGCCATATTTAAGGAGGAGAGCAAGATGATTATAAACAGACAGGGCGCCAAATTTGAGTATGAAGGCGTTACACACACGATTGGCGGAGCCATTGTCGGCACCGCCGAAAGCGAGTATGAAGGGCTTTATGGCCGAATAAACGCCATCCATGATGGTGATGACAAGGAAACCGAAAACGAAACCCCTGATATCTACTGCGAGTTTGATCCGCCGGTATTACCCTGCGAAATCAAGGCGCTGGAAAAAACGTTCTCGGATTTATATGACGAGCCCAAGACTTTGGACGATATCATCTTGGACATGGTTATCATGGCGCCGGAGATGGTGCGGCCACTGGAAGACCTGTATTCCGCCAGACACCAACTGCCGGTAATTGCGGTTGTGGAAGACTGGGCTGTGGATGGCGAAAGCGGTCACAGCGAAGAACTGTTTGCCGATCTTTACGATGCAAAAAGGATTTTCCATGACAAGCTGTCTGAAGAGATGGATTCAGGCAGTATGCCGAATTGGGAAGGCAAAACCGGGTTCACCGTTGACTCCACACCGTGCTCGTATGAGTGCTGGCTGGATGGAGAATATGGCGAGAACCACTATGCTCTATCCATCAAAACTTCGCACATGCTGATCCATAGGGAAGAACACCAGAATGCCTTCTTTGCCACAAAGTGGACGGATGGCTCCGTAGTGATTACGCCCTGCAAAGTAAATCTTCGCACAAAGCAGGTATATGATATCATTCGCTCCCCATGGGATTGCGATGGCACATTAGAGAACGAACTACTCCTGCTGGACGGTGAAGAGTACGATGTTGCATTCGGAAAAGCAAGCGCTCAAGACGGGCTGTTCTGGTACGATTAGGGGGTATCCGGATGCAAAACTGTAAAGAGATTTCCAGACCCCTGACCAGCATTGTTTCCTACCCGGAGCGAGGCGACGGCGGCGACAATCGCTACCGCGGCAACTGCTCACCCAGATTGATTGAAGATCTGATCGGCTTTTTTAAGCCGGCCGAAATCTGCGATTATATGTGCGGCAGCGGGACCACCAGGTCGGCTGCGGATAAGTGCGGCATTGAAAGCCGCCTGTACGACCTTCACAGCGGATTCGACCTGATGAACTGTGATATCCCGGATCGGCCTGAATTCATTTTCTGGCACCCGCCGTACTGGGACATAATTAAGTATTCCGATGTGATGTACCGCGCTGCGGACGTGGAGGCAAAATACGGGTTTGACCCGCGGGCTTACGACTTGTCGCGGATTCCAGACTGGAACCGGTTCGTCGGGGCGATGAACTATGCGATGATGAAACAGTTCTGTGCGCTTGAAAAGGGCGGCCGGATGGCGGTGCTTGTCGGCGACATCAAAAAGAAGGGCAGGCTGTACAGCATGCTGTTTGAACTGACAAAGCCCGGCACTCTGGAAAATGTCGTCATCAAAGCGCAGCACAATTGCTTTTCCAACCAGACGCAGTACAGCGGCCGCTTTATTCCCATCCTGCACGAGTATTTGCTCATTGTCAGGAAGGATGCGCCGCTGCTCTATCCCATTCTGATGACGGAGCAAAAGGAAATTGATATCCGGGATATGTCCGGAGCGACCTGGCGCGATGTTGTGGCGGCTGTGCTGGAGGAGTGCAGCGAGGCGGTTCCGCTCTCATACTTGTACGAGCGGATTGAGCCGCACCGAAAAGCGCAGAAGAACCAGTGGTGGCGTGAGAAAGTGCGGCAGACGCTGCAATGCAGTCCGCAGCAGTTTGTACACACCGCCCGTGGCATGTGGGCGCTGAATAAAGCGTCATAGTGATCCCTTGCGCCGCCTGCAGCTTTGCAGGCGGCGTTTTCTTCAGAGCAATGCTTCTTTCGTTTGGATTGACTGTGCGGAAGGATTCTGATATAATATCAATGTCAGTATCAGAGTTTAGCCAAGGCTAAGCACAGTTTACCGAGTTACGAAAGTGTCATTTGCAGTTTTGCAGATGGCACTTTTTTTGTTTCCGGCCAAATCCATATTGGGCATAAGCCAGCAGTCCTTCGGGGTTGCTGGCTTTTGTTATATCAAGCGGAGCAATCCGTAAAAAACGAAAGGAGCATCCATTATGCCAAAACCATGTGAAGACAATTTCTACACAACCTTCAGTTCCTACCTGTCGATGCAGAGCTACCACGAGAAGCTGACACTGGAGAGCCGATGGCACCGATGCAAAGTCAACGAACTGCGCATTGAGCCTCTGGACAAGACCTCTCCTCTTTTCGGGAATCCCTCTGCATTTGCCGCGGGAACCAGCACCGAAGCCGTACAGGATACAGCGGAGAACCTCGGTCTTGCCATGCAGGTGGACGGAGCAATCTATCCTGTCCGCATGACGGCCTACAAGAGCCTGCTCGACCGGGCGAAAATCAGCGGTACCGCTTTGCCAAAGCTGAACCGTTCCAAGCTCGCTTCCGTTCTCAACGACTGTCTGCAGCTGTTCTCCTCGGAGACCTTGCTGCTGATCCGCGATGAGAAGGTTTCAGCGGCGCATTCCGGCGACGAGGCGGATTATTCCGTGCTGCCGATTGACGAGCTGTTGAAAACCCTGTCAAAAAAGCTGGACGACCGGTTTCCGGGAAGCGTGTTTGAACGCGGATACTGCGACCATGCCATGACCAGCGCATCCTGGACCATGCCCGGGCAAAAGGGAGACCTCCTCGATGCCTATGAAAAGGTTCTGATCGCGCAGGGCAAGGCGACGATGGCGGCCAAGCTGATTCCGGGGATCCGGTTCGTGACCTCCGACACCGGCGTGGCCTCCGCAAAGGTTTCCGCGCTGCTGATGGGCACGCAGCACCCCATCCACATCGGCGGCTGTGTTGCGGTTGACCACCGGCACCAAACCAAGATTGCAGACTTTGAGACGGCGCTGGACCAGCTCTTCGCGCAGTTTGGCGATTCCGTCGCCCGGCTGCAAAAGCTGCTGGAAATCCAGCTGGATTATCCCGTCAACGCCATGACGCGCATCTGCAAGAAGCTGTCGCTCCCCAAAAAGGCGGCGGTGGAGGCAATCGCCATGTATGAGATGGCCTATGGCGGGAGCCCTGCGACGGCGCATGATGTTTTTATGGCCATGCAGGAGATTCCCTACATCCTCAAATCCGAGCATACGCCGGAAAGCAAAATGCTTGTGATCGAGGAGAACATGGCGCGGGCGCTCACACTCCGGTGGAACGACTACGACCTGGCAAAGGCGGTGAGCTACTGATGGCGGCGCCGATTATTCTCTGCGACTGTGCAGGCATGGACCATGACCGCTGGCTGGAGTGCAGAATGCACGGCCCGAAGGGCGACATCCCGTATACGGTCGGAGGCAGCGATGTGGCGGCCATTTTCGGCGTTTCGCCGTGGGTTACGCCGCTGGAGCTGTGGATGATCAAAAAGGGACGCATGAAAGCGCCGGCAAAACTCAACTCTGCGCAGCTGGAAATGGGGCATTTGCTGGAGCCTATCGCGGCTTACTGGTATCAGAAGAAAACCGGGAATCTGGTTTATGACGATACCAACCTGTATCAGCACGCAGACCATCCTTACGCACTGGCAAATCTCGACCGGCGCTATACACGCGCTTCGGACGGGGAACCGGGCGTTTTGGAATGCAAAAGCTGTACCTATCACAAGGCGGGCGACTGGGCGGACGACGCCATTCCCCTCTATTATGAATTCCAGCTCCGTTTCTATCTGTCGGTGGCCGATGTGAACATTGGCGCCTTCTCAACCATCTGGGGCAACAATCCGGACAATGACCTCGCGATCCCCGACCTCGCGCGCGACCGTGCGAAAGAGGATATGATCTTTGAGCGTCTGGACGAATGGATCTGGAGCCTCGAAAACGATAAGCCGCCCACCATGGCGGATGTAAAACCGGCGCTGGCGCTGGAATCCCTTGCCCGCATTTACGGGGCAAGCCAGCCGGGACTGCCCACCATCGAATTCCCCGCAAGGTTTGAACGGCCCTTGCGGCAGATCGCGTTGCTCCAGGGAAAAATCTCCGAGTGCAGCGGCGAAATCAAAACTTACGAAAGGGAGATCGAAGCACACTCCGTGCGAATCGCAGAGCTGATGAAGGAGCACGAGCATGGCGTTCTGACAACGACCAGCGATAAGCTCCTCATCGATTTTGTCACCAAAACCACAAGACGACCTGACTCTAAGGCGCTCAAGGAAAAGCATCCGGCTGTCTATGCGGATGTTCTCAAAACCTCTGAGAGCCGCAAGGTCAAGGTGCGTGTTGAACCGGCATGACCGGAGAAAGGAACCTGCTATGAAAAAAGAACTTTTTAAAGGAGACTGGGAGGAGCAGCTGGAGCTGCAGTTTTTCTCAGAAGACCATCTTCGCCCCAAGGCTTACATTTGTTCTCCTCTGAGTGCGGACAATGTGCGGGACTACCAGTTCAATATGTACGCCGCCAGAGCCTATATGCTCTACGCGCTGGAAAGACTGGACTACCTCGCCAGAGCGCCGCATGCTTATTTGCCGATTCTGCTGTGCGACAAGAACTCGGATGAGCGCACGCTCGCGCTTCAGTTCGGCTTAAAGCTGCTGGAATACAGCAACGTCGTGCTGGTATGCGGCAACAGAATGAGCCGCGGCATGGTGGGTGAAATCGTCGGAGCGGTGGCGCTGAACAAAAAGATTATCGTCTTTGATGAAGCGCTCTGCCATGAGGTGCGAAAGATCGTCCTCTCCAACGGCGGACATCGGGATTTTGTATCCTTGAATCTGGAACATCCCGCCATGGCGCATCCTACGCCGCAGGTCTATTACTGAGAGGCGGTGCAGAGATGGAAAAACTTTATTGGATGAACGGCATCAAGTTCGTTGGATTGCTGAAAAAACATGGTTACGCATGGCAAAGCGGTGAAGCTGTAGGCAGCGGCACGAGCATCATGGAGCAGATCATAAAAGACGCTTACGCTTACGTTATTGCGGTGAACCATGTGAAAAAGACACTTGCTATATATCCGCTTGAGATCTATGCGCCCGGCTCTCCTACTGCGGACGCGGAAAAATACAAAGAGGTTGTGGAAAGGTGCGGCGATTTTGCCGACCTGGAAAATGACCTGATGGCGATAGGCGTTGGAGGAGAAATAACATGTTAGGGCCTATGAAAGGCCCTTACTCTGACTATTGCGAAAGGAGAACCCGCCTTGATTTGTCAATTCAAAAGGCTCATCTATCCGCGCAGCATTGCCTCCGCCGATGGAAGCTACATGATTGCGCTCTATAAGCCCTGCGAGGTCATCAAAGACGCCGGAGGGCAGTTGGTCTCCGAGGTGAAAGCAGTGGGCTATTGTCTGCCGACTGCGGATAACCTGCGTTATGACATAAAGGGTCGCTGGAGCAAAAACACCAAGCACGGCGTGCAGTTCGAGGTCGAGGGTTTCGATGAAATCATCGTGCCTACGAAGGAGGGCGTCATCGCCTATCTGACATCCGGCCAGATCAAGGGCATCGGCCCGAAGATTGCGGAGAGGATCTACGATGCGTTCGGCGTAAAAACGCTGGATGTGCTGGATTCAGAACCGGAGAAGCTGCTGGCCATATCCGGCATCAGCCGCAACAAGCTCAAAAGGATCTGCGAGACCTACCTCGCTTCCCGTGGCGCCCGCGATGTTGTGACGTTTCTCGCGCCCCATGGCGTGACGCCGAACCGGGCGGTCAAGCTCTACAAGGAGTATCGTGAGCAGACGATGGATATCGTGCGCAACCACCCATACCGGCTTTGTGAAATGGCCGGCGTGGGATTTCGAACCGCCGATAAAATCGCCATGAGCATGGGCTTTGACAAACTTTCCCCGGAGCGTGTGGACGAGGGTCTGCTTTACACCTTGTCCGACGCTGAACTCAAAGGACATCTGTGTATGGAGAAGCACGGGTTCATCAAGCAGTGCATCAAGCTGCTGGATACGCCGGAGCTCTCCGAGGAAATGGCGGCAAACCGCGCCGCGCGGCTGCTGCACGACGGAAGGCTCGCTTCCTATCAGGGACGGGTTTACCGCGCGGCAACAGCCGGTGCAGAGCAGAATCTGGCGTTCAGCATTCACAGTCTGCTGTCATCCGGCAGCATAAACAGCTATGGCAATCTGAACGCTGAGATTGCCAGGCTCGAAAAGAAGCTGGGAATCACCATGGCGCCGGAGCAGCGGGATGCTGTCACCACCGCGCTGCGCTCACAAATCAGCGTCATCACCGGCGGTCCCGGTACGGGAAAAACCATGATCCAGCGCGTCATACTGGATATCTATCGCAGCAAACACCCGGACGCTAAAATCGTCTGCTGTGCGCCTACGGGACGAGCCGCCAGACGTATGGAGCAGTCAACCGGCATGCCGGCGACCACGATCCACAAGGCACTCGGCTTATTGGCCGGAGATGACGGATCCTACTGCGAAGCGGAAATGCTGGAGGCGGATCTGGTCCTTGTGGACGAGGTCTCCATGATGGATGTCTATCTGGCCGGGCACTTGTTCCGGTCCATCCCTCGCGGCTGCCAGCTGGTGCTGATCGGCGACGCCGACCAGCTCCCCTCGGTTGGCCCGGGCGCCGTCCTCAGCGAGATCATCGCCTGTGGAGAGGTGCCTGTTGTGCGGCTCGATAAAATATTCCGGCAGAGCTATGGCAGCCGGATTGCCGCCAACGCGAAGCTGATCCGGCACGGCAATCTCAGTCTGGAGTATGGCGAGGATTTTCAGTTCTTTGAGTCCGCAGACCTTGCGGTCTCCGCCAACCTGATTGAGGAACTGTACCTGCAGGAAACCGCTCGCTTTGGCGTGGACAATGTAGCGCTGCTCTCCCCATACCGGCAGAAGACTGAAACGGGCATCAACGCGCTCAACGAACGGCTGCGTGAGAAAATCAACCCGCCGGACATCAAAAAACCGGAAGCTGTTTTCGGAAAAAGAAGGTTCCGGCTCGGCGACAAGGTCATGCAGACGAAAAACCATGAGGATGTCAACAACGGAGACATCGGGTACATCACCGGGGTCGCGAACGATGGAAGCGACGTGTCGGTGCAGGTGGACTTTGGAGACAGCCGGACGGCGGAATATGAAAGCTCCGACCTCGATATGCTGGATCTCGCCTATGCCTCGACAATTCACAAATCGCAGGGAAGCGAGTACCAGTCGGTCATTATCAACCTGCAGTGCGCCCATGCGGTTATGCTGGTGCGTCCTCTCATTTACACGGCCATCACTCGTGCGAAGGCGCGCGTGATTCTCGTGGGGGAACGGCGCGCTTTGTGCATTGCCATCAAGCGCACGGATACCGAGCAGCGCGGCACCATGCTGGCCGCGCGCATCCAAGAGCTTACAGGCTCACAAACAAGGGCTTCCGCCCTCTGATTATGAAAGGAGACTCACAAAATGGCTACATAGCTCAACGAATACACCGCTCTGAAGGCCGATATGGACCAGCAGGCCGGCGCCGGCAGCATGTCTCTGGAGCAGCTTATGCTGTATCAGGAGCTGCTCTATCGCATCGAGGTGCTGGAAACCTGCCAGACGCTATGCCGGACAGCTCCAATCACAACGGAGATGCCTGCGATGAGTGGCCACTACAAGCTGACCGACGCCTATATCCAGTGTCTCACCAAGGAGCGGCGTCTGGGACAGCCTGCAGACGACAAACTGAAAGCACAGCGGCAGACCGCTTCGGCGGCGCTGGAGAAAACGGTTTTAGACTGCCGCAAGCGCTTTTCCAGCTTCACGCCCGCGGGGCAGGATCACTACAAGAAGAGTATCGGAGCGCTCATCAGCACAGTGCTGCCGGTGTGGCTCCAGCTCAGAAACACCTACATCAACATCAATAAATAGGGAGGACTTCAACATGAGTCAAAGTAACTCGAATGAAAAGGCCGCCATGCTGGCCAAGCTGGCGGAGATCAACAAGGTAGAGGGGTTCGACCCCACCCCGTTTGCGGTGGAATATACCGATTTGATTACCGGCGAGGTGCGCAAGCGCCTCCCGGTCATGATTCAAATCGCACTGTTCCGCATGAAATATCCGGAAGGGCGGATTGCCATCCAGGTGTCGTCGGGCAAGGACTGCTTCGTCGCGACCGCGCGCGTATACCCAAGCTATAAGGACGCGCCGGAATGCTTTCTTGCGGAGGCGACAGCCTCCAGGGGCTACGATGCTTCCAAGCCCTCCGTCTCTCCCCGCGAATGGGCGCAGACGGCCGCTGTGGGCATCGCCCTGCGGAACGCCGGCTTCGGCCTGCAGTTCAGCGCCGCCGGGGACGATTTTGAGGATACGGCGCCCAACGAGCTTGCCACCGATTTGACGGATCCGGAGGCGCTGCCGGAAACTGGCGGTGCGCCCGAGGCTGACATCGCGGCGCCGGAGCCGGAAGAAAGAGAACTGACCCCGGAGGAACGGCTGGAGCAGGCGATGAAAACGCCCTGCCCGATAGCCAAATACAAAGGGAAAACGCTCGGCGAGGTGCTGTCTCTTGATCCCAACGCACTCAATTGGGTGGCAAACAAATTTACCGGGAGCGCGGAGGTCTCCTCCGCGGCAAAGACAATCTGCGAATATGCCATGCAGCAGGCCTCAGCCTGAATGGGCGGATAATATGGGGAACGGCTTGCCGTTCCCCGGAAATGAGGCTGCATGGAGCTATTTCACATGACCGACATTATTCCGCTGATCGGGGTACCATACCCGCCGTCCGGACGGAGCAGCTATAACATCCCCTGCCCCTGCTGCGACGACAGCCTCCGCAAAAAGCATCTGAACATCAACCTGCAAAAGGATGTGTTCCGATGCCCTCGCTGCGGCTTCTCAGGCGGCGTGTTCGATCTGTATGCGCAGTATACCGGGATTTCCCGTGACAGCGTGAGAGATGCGCTGGTTGCCAGGCTGGATGTGCAGGGTGAGATACCCAAATCAAAGGTTCAGAAGATTACGGCAGTGCAGGAATGCCCGCCAACGGATATAGATACCCGGCATGCAACCTATTCGGTGCTGTTAAGCAAGCTGTCGCTGGCCTCTGATCACAGGGAGAACCTTCTCTCTCGCGGGCTGTCGCCGGAGGAGATTCAAAGGCTCGGATATAAGACGACGCCGGTTGTGGGCATGGCCGCCGTTGCGAAGCAGCTGCAGGCGGAAGGCTATTACCTGGCGGGAGTGCCTGGTTTTTATCGCAAAAAAGAAAGTGGCCAATGGACTTTCATCCAGCCGCAAAGAGGTATGCTGATCCCGGTTCGCGATGTAGAGGGACGAATCCAGGGTCTGCAAATCAGAAGGGACAACGCAACCCGCCGCAAGTTCCGTTGGGTATCCAGCGCGGAGGACCGTGATGGAAAACCGCTGCTGGATGGCTGCCGGGCACTGGGATGGGTCCATATTGCCGGCCCGCTGCGCTCGGTGGTCATTCTCATTGAAGGCCCGATGAAGGCGGATATCGTCCATTTTCTGACCGGGCAGACCGTCATTGCGGTGGCAGGCGTGAATTCCCTGTCACAGCTGGAACCGGTGCTGTTTTCCCTGCGCGAGCACGGCGTGGAGAAGATCATGACGGCCTTCGACATGGATTTCCTCGTGAATCCCCATGTGCAGAACGGCTATGACAATCTCGTGCGGCTGCTCGCCGACACCGGCTTTGCGTATGGCACCTACATCTGGGACCCTGCTTACAACGGACTCGACGACTATGTCTGGAAATACTGCGTTCAGGGCGCATCGCCACAGTAGCTCAAAAGGGGCGGGATTCATTTCCCGTCCTTTTTCTTTGCGCATTTATTCGGGAAAACACATTTCCGTTGCAAATGCGCATTCCCATCTGTGTAATTAAGCAAATATCAAACTGGAGGTACTACTTATGTTAGTCGCGATTGATCATGGCAATTTCGCTGTTAAAACCCCGCATTTTTCCTTTATTTCCGGTCTGGCGGAGCATACGGTAAAGCCGCCGCTGGCCGATGAGGTGCTGGAATATGAGGGCAAGTATTGGACGCTCTCGGGCAAGCGCCTATCCTATATGCGGGACAAGACACGAGACGACCGCTATTTCATTCTGTCTCTCTTTGCCATTGCAAAGGAACTCGCCGCCGCCGGCAGCAACTCGGCCTTTGAACAGGTCGATCTGGCCGTTGGCCTTCCACCGGAGCATTTCGGCATGCTGCGGGAACGGTTTGCTCAGTATTTCCGCCGTTTTGGGACCATCAACTTCGTGTATAACGACAAGCCCATGAGCATTGTGATCCGCAATGTCTATGTGTATCCGCAGGCCTACGCCGCGGTCATTCCCCAGAGCGGGCAGCTGCTGAAAACCCTGCGGGTCTTTGTGATCGATATCGGCGGTTTTACAACGGACGTGCTTTTGCTGCGCAAGGGCAAGCCGGATCTTCAGTTCTGCCGCAGCCTTGAGAGCGGCGTTATCACCATGAACAACGACATCATCGGAAAAATCAGCGCGCAGCACGATATGAAGATTGAGGACGAGCATATCAGCGCGGTTTTGCAGGGGCAGGAAACGATTCTGCCGGAGGATGTCAAGAGGACCATTCAGGAGGCGGCGCAGCTGCACGCAAAGGACATTTTGGACAAGCTGCGCGAGCTTCAGGTGGACCTGCGCACCAACCCCGCGATCTTCATCGGCGGCGGCAGCGTTCTGTTCCGGCCGCTTCTTGAGCGGACCTCTCTCGTTACCCAGGCAAGCTATATTGAGGACCCCCGGGCCAACGCCATCGGCTACTCCATGCTCGCGGCGCAGCAGAGTGCCCGCCGGGCATGAGCGCCGGGGAGGTAATCCGATGAAAACAGAGGATAAATTCCGATTTTCCCTGCAGTTTGGCGCGGATACCGAGGCAAAGATTCGAGCCGGCGAGCTGTTGGAGCAGCTGGGGAACAAAAAGAGCGCCGTCATTGTGGCGGCGCTCAACGATTATATGGAGCTTCACCCGGAGCTGTCCACCGGCGCGCTCAGGATCAGTATCGACAGCGAGAACGCTCTTCGCCGCGAGAAGCTGGAGGCCATGATTCGCGACATTGTGAGGGAGCAGCTGTCACATATCAGTATAGCGGACAGTACGGCGCAGGAATTGGAGGCGATACCGGAAGCCATGGAGGACGACATTGCCCAAATGCTCAATAATTTGGAGTTGTTCAATTAGCCCTGACGCAAGCCTGCGTATACACCTCTTAGTCGTCCAAAATTGCAGCCAATGGTGGAGATAGCCGCCTTAAAATTGCCTAATCCGATTTATAGTGTGTGTTATGGAAATGTGGCTTCTTCATCCGAACTGCAAGTTCAACTAAAATATTTTTATGAGGTGACGAGGGCTATGGACTATCAATTATTGGGCAAAAACATACGGAAATACAGGCTTCAGCTTGGAATGAGGCAAGACGATCTGGCGGAGAAGGTGGGCTGTTCCAACAGTCATATCGGGCAGATTGAACACGCGCGGGGAGTTCCCAGTCTGGAAGTGGTCGTCAACATTGCAAACGCGCTTGGCGTTACCGTGGATCAGCTTCTGATGGATTCGCTGGATTGCCCAGAAATCGTGTTTCTCCGCGATATTGAAAAGCGGGTTCAGGATTTGCCCGTGGCGGCAAAGCTGATAGCTTGCGAGATGCTTCAGGACTTGATGGAGATCATTGAGAAGGTCCGGGGCTGAGCCTCGTGGACATATGAAAGGGCGTTTGATGCAAAATTCCAGATGAGAGGTGCAATAGGATGAAACGAGGGATAGCCATGGAATATCCCTGACGGCAGAGTATCTCAAAAAAAGATCGCTGAGGCGCATGTCTCAAAAAAAGTGAAGAGGAAAGATTCAATGCAGCTGCCTATCATCAGGCAGCTGCATTTTCATATATAGATTATCGGGCGTCTCCTGACGGGCTGTACTGTGCTTTTGCGCGGTGCAGCCTTTTTTCGTGCCCGCAGAGGGGAGGTGAGTCCCATGTACATCCGCTACATGCGTTAACCACCCGCTGTAACTCGAAAATAATAAAACGCATGCCATCTTGGCATGCCGCCCAGGCCGCTGGGATGGCATGGCCAGGAGGCATGAAAGATGGTTCAATCTTATGAACGAGACGAGCTTCGCGGCCGCTTTACCCGGTTTATGGAAGTCATGGTCAAGCGGGCGCGGCTCAACTATCTGGAGAAAATGAGGCGCCAGCCCATAACGGTGCCGCTGGATGATGTTCCGGAGACGCTGCTTGCCGACGATACGGCTTTCCCCACAGATGTATCCGGGGATTTCGACTTTGAAGAGGAACGCCTCGCAAACGCGTTCAGCCAACTGCCGCTGATGCGGCAGAAAATCCTGATTATGCTCTTTGCCGAGGAGCTGGCACCGAAGGAAATCGCACGCCGCATGAACTGCTCGGTAAACCATGTCTACAATCAACGGTCGCTGGCGATCAAAAGGCTTCGGCAGCTTCTGGAGGAAGGTGGTGAAGAGCCGTGACGGCGAATGAATTCCGCAGGCTGCTCCAAAGCGCGGTTGCCGGTGACCATGAGGCGGTGGAACAAATTCTAAAGCTCTACATGCCGCTTATCAACAAAAACAGCGTCATCGGCGGCCGGCTCGATGAAGATTGCCGGCAGTATATCCTCATACATATCGCGTTGAATATCGGCAAGTTCATCATCTGAAAAGGGCTGCCCCGGACAAAATCCGGGGCAGCTTTTTGTAGAGTAAAACCACTCGCTAGGCGAGTGGTTCAGGAAAAGCCTACTGGCGTTGACGGGGAGAGAGAAACTCCCTTTGCTATACTGAAAGTGCGGTCTGCCAACTGCACAAAAGAAGCAAAGGGAGGACATCCAAATGAGTATGAATGACATAAACAGTTTATCGCACACAAAATGGAATTGCAAATACCATATAGTGTTTGCACCGAAGTACAGGCGAAAAGTGTTTTTTGGAGAGAAGAAAGAGTCAGTGGGAAAAATATTATGGCAACTATGCGAATGGAAGGGGGTAAAAATCATAGAAGCGGAGATATGCCCGGATCATGTGCATATGCTAGTGGAAATCCCGCCGAAAATAGCGGTGTCAAGTTTTATGGGGTATTTGAAGGGAAAAAGCAGTACAATGCTGTACGAGCAATTCGGCGAGTTGAAGTATAAGTATCGGAACCGAGAATTTTGGTGTAGAGGATACTATGTGGACACCACGGGGAAGAATACGAGCCGAATTGCAGAATACATTAAGAACCAACTGAAGGAAGACCAGATGACAGAACAGTTAAGGATACCCGGCACCAGCCCGTTTACGGGCAGCAAGTAACAATCCTACGCAAGTGGCAGACCGCTTTACGCGTTTTACGCGTGTGCGCAGAATAGAGGGCTTTGCCCGCATATGAAATACCACCGGCTTTGCCGGTGGATGTTTATTTGAAAAACTTTTCCTTCGGCCATTAGATTTGCTGAAAAGCCCTTGTTCTTAGTAAGTGAAGGCATCCCCATGCCGATGGCACCTTGAAAATTGCATAGCCTCAACCCCTTACGTTCCCAGTTCGAGTAGCGGCTATCCGGTTTGTGTGGCAAGCAGACCCAAGAGCACTGATATGCAGGCGGCACCTGCATAACGCGATGATCCGACCGGGGTATCATGATACTTCCGTAACTCGCGGCCCGGCCACAATGAAGGCGGGGAGATGAAATTTCTATGGACCTGTTCGCCACAGGCGAGGGGCAGGCATTTATTGAAATGAAAAATCAGAATTGTTGCTATCCAGCGCTATTTCAGGTGTAATATAGATAAGACCTGCGAGTTGCTGGAGGAAAGGGGGGTTAGAATGAGCAATTCACAGGACAATACTGTCGCTAAAAGAGTCTATACGGTAGAGGAAATATCCGAGATATTGGGAATCAGTCGCTCTGCCGCGTATGATCTGGTAAAAAAGGGTGAGTTTAAAGCGGTGCGGATCGGGGCAACCATCCGCATTTCCAAGCCATCCTTTGACGCATGGTTGGACAGCCGAGAAATCTGATCATGTAAAGGAGAATTGAAATGGCGACAATCGTAAAACGCGGCAAAAAGTATTCTGTTGTCTATTACTACACCGACGAAAACGGTGAACAGCAGCAGAAATGGGAGCCGCCGGTGAGTTCAAAAAAGGAGGCTCTTCGAAGAAAAAACGAAATTGAGCATGAGATGGACACGGGGATTTTTATCCCCCCTGCCCGCGTCAAGGTGGGCGAATTTCTGAACGACTTTGTGGAGATGTATGGTACAAAACGATGGGGCTTATCCGTGTATTCATCAAATACATCTCTGATCCAGAATTACATCAACCCGCTGCTGGCAGATCATTTGGTGCAGGAGGTCAATGCGCGGACGGTTGACTGGTTTATCCATCAGCTGCAAAAAACCAAGCCCGTCAGCACGCCGTACCGGCATGCGAAAACGGAGTTCATCACGCCCTGCACCATCGAAAAAATTGCCAAGCTCATGCGAACTGCCTTCAAGCAAGCGGTTCGCTGGGGGATGATTGGTAAAAATCCGTTTGAAGGCGCTGTTTTGCCAAAGACGGAAAAGAAGACCCGGGCGATCTGGGACGCTGTTACCATACGCAAGGCATTGGACGCATGTGAAGATGGCAAACTGTATATCGCACTCAATCTCGCCTTCGCCTGTTCACTGCGGCTTGGTGAGATTACCGGTCTTACATGGGACTGTGTTAATATCTCAGACCTCGCTATCGCCAACGATGATGCGTATCTGCTCGTAGAAAAGGAGCTGGCTCGTGTAGATCAAAAGGCCATTGACGCAGTGGGACAAGGGGACATCATTTTTGTGTTTCCCCGCCTTATGGGTGGAAAGTCGAGTACCAGGCTTGTATTAAAGAAGCCCAAGACTGAATCCAGCGTCCGAAAGGTTTGGATTCCCAAGACCCTGGCGTTGGTTTTGCGCGAATGGCAGTCAAAGCAGTCCGCTCTCAAAGAGTTTATGGGTGAAGACTACATAGACTACAACCTTGTGCTGGCGCAGGAAACTGGGCGCCCCTGTGAAGACCGAATCATCGGAAATGCATTTGAGCGGCTAAAAAAGAAAGCGGAGCTTCCCAATGTTGTGTTTCACTCTCTGCGCCATTCCAGCACGACCTACAAGCTGAAGCTCAACCACGGCGATGTGAAGGCGACGCAGGGAGATACCGGACACGCGCAGCCGGACATGGTGACGGAGGTATATGCACACATTCTCGATGAGGATCGGAAGATCAACGCTCAGAAGTTTGAGATGGCCTTCTATGCCAATCCGGATATGCGCAAGGCCGAGGCAGCCGCTCAAAGCCCAGCGCCGCAGACACCGGCTCTGGATCTGGGGTTGCTGGTGCAGCAGCTGAAGGAGCAGCCTGAGCTGGCAAACACGCTCGCGGCGTTGCTGAAGGGGGTTGCTGTGCAGGAATAGAACGCTTCCTGAAAAAAGCGCGTATTAGCAAAGGGGGCCGTTTTATTAGCAAACACCGTAAAAATCGTTCTAATCCTCAGCGGCAAAAACATTCTCAAGCCGCTTTAGATTTTACGATTTGAGCATGCACTTCATTCGCTTTTGGGCAAAAGGAAAACGCCGCAATCTCTTGCAATTACGGCGTTTATGGCACCCCCGAGCAGGCTCGAACTGCTGGCGTTCCGCTTAGGAGGCGGACCCTCTATCCATCTGAGGTACGGGGGCTCGTATTCAATTTTTCCCGCAGAGGCGGCCGGTCATCCGGTTATTAGGAGGCGGACGCTCTATCCTGCTGAGCTACGGGCGCATATGTAAAATACTTGATTTTGCAGACGAGCAGACTAGAACCGACCGTTCAAGGTACGGACATATCCTGCGAAGTCATATGACATATAGCGTGATCAACTGCCAGGATGCCGATAATTTCACATTTTTCCGTGAAGAACATGCCCAGCGCATATGGTGGATTGTATTCAAACTTCTACCAAAAGAACACGCGGAACTAATTATATGTTATGAAAGCTGTTTTGTCAACGCTGATTATGAATCTATTTTGATTTTAGCTATGCGGCATTAAAGGCGGAACAATGTCTGAACGCGGATGTTTATGGACTAATTATATATTACAATATTTTGGTTTGCTATTGCAATGATATACCGCATATGGTACAATTTAAAACGAACACCACAATATACAGGGCAAAGGGGAATAATCTGATGTTTACAACTATTCGCAAACGAAGTGGGGATATAGTTCCGTTTCAATCTGAGAAGATAACACGCGCAATATTCAAGGCGGCAAACGCCGTTGGAGGCAACGATTGGGATAAGGCCGAGGACCTGACACGCAAGGTGCTGGCATTGGCTGAGGAACTCTATCCTGACGGTCAAGTGGATGTTGAGTCCATACAGGACCTTGTTGAAAAGGTGCTGATAGAGAATGGACATGCGAGAACATCCAAGGCGTATATACTTTACCGCGAAAAACGCCGCAGCGCAAGGGAGGCTAATGCGCTTATCGGGGCTACTATAGAGATGTTCTCAAACTACCTGGGAGATAATGACTGGCGTATAAAGGAGAACGCAAACGCCCAAAAATCCATAAACGGAATGAACAACTACATTAGGGAAACGTTTACAAAGCAATACTGGCTTCATGAAATATATCCGGAGACTATTAGAAACGCGCACCTTTCAGGAGATATGCATATACATGATCTTGGCCTTTTTGGACCATACTGCGCGGGCTGGGATTTAAAGCAGCTGCTGACCGATGGTTTTGGAGGCGTTCCAGGAAAGGTTGAGTCAGGCCCCGCCAAACACCTGCGCAGCTTTTTGGGCCAGATAGTCAATTCCACGTTTACCACCCAGGGCGAGGCTGCGGGCGCCCAGGCGTGGAGCAGCTTTGATACCTATTGCGCTCCATTTATACGCTACGACAACCTTGATTACAGGACGGTAAAGCAGGCCCTGCAGGAGTTTATTTTTAATTTGAACGTGCCTACGCGGGTTGGTTTCCAATGTCCGTTTTCAAACCTGACGTTTGATATTAAGCCTCCGCGCACACTTAAGGATCAGGCCGTTATAGTCGGAGGCGTGCCACAGAATGCAACCTATGGGGAATTCCAGAAGGAAATGGATATGATAAATCTGGCGTTCTGCGAGGTCATGATGGAGGGCGACAAGAAGGGCAGGGTATTTACATTCCCAATCCCTACAATAAATGTGACAAAGGACTTTGATTGGGACAGCCCCGTTATAGACAGGTTTATGGAGATAACCTGTAAGTATGGCATACCGTATTTTTCAAACTATGTAAGCTCGGACCTGTCGCCCGAGGACGCGCTTTCAATGTGCTGCAGGCTTAGGCTTAACACAGGAGAGCTTCGCAAGCGCGGAGGGGGGCTGTTTGGTTCAAACCCGCTTACAGGATCAATAGGCGTTGTTACGCTTAATATGCCAAGGCTGGGCTACCTCTCCAAGGATGAGGCTGAGTTTAAATCACGCCTTCTCAAGCTTATGGAAGTTGCTAAGGAGAGCTTAGAAATCAAACGCAAAACAATAGAGGAGCAGACCGAAAGGGGGATGTATCCTTACTCGGCCCATTATCTCAAAAATGTCAAGGAGCGTACAGGGGATTACTGGTATAATCATTTTAATACGATAGGGCTTATCGGAATGAACGAGGCCTGTCTTAACTTCATGGGCAAGGATATTACAACAGACGAGGGAAGGGGCTTTGCCCTGAGGATCCTTGATTTCATGCGGGACGCCATATCAAGATTCCAGGATGAAACCGGGCATGTTTACAACCTTGAGGCAACGCCTGCCGAGGGCACAAGCTACAGTCTCGCCCAGCTGGATAAAAAGAGGTATCCAAATATTATAACAGCGGGCAAGGACGCCCCCTATTACACGAATTCAACGCATCTTCCCGTAGGGTTTACCGATGATATTTTTGAAACGCTGGAGCTGCAGGAGGAGCTGCAGTGCAAATACACAGGGGGAACCGTGCTGCACCTGTACCTTGGCGAGCAGATAAAGGATACTGATATAGCAAAGCGCCTGATCCGTAAGGCCTTTAGCAATTATAAGCTTCCATACCTATCCCTGACTCCGACGTTTTCCGTGTGTCCGGATCATGGATATATAAACGGCGAGTCGTATTCATGTCCAGACTGCGGGATGGAAACAGAGGTGTGGAGCCGTGTTGTAGGATACCTGAGGCCAGTTCAAAACTTTCACAAGGGCAAGCAGGAGGAGTACAACGAGCGCATAAAGTATGTAATAAGGGCTGAGGAGTTGGGCGCGTGATATTTGGCGGCATTCAAAGGAGCAGCACAATAGATTTTCCGGGTCTTCTGAGCTGCGTGTTATTTACAAAGGGATGTGATTTCGATTGCTTTTACTGTCATAACCGCGGCCTGATTAAACCTGATGGCGAGGCTATCAGCGAAAAGGATGTCTTAGACTTTTTGAAGAGGCGTCAGGGCTTGCTTGAGGGCGTTGTTATAAGCGGCGGTGAGCCGACAGTTCAAAGCGGCCTGCCTGAATTCCTGCGCCGGCTGCGCATGATGGAATACCGGCTGAAGCTTGATACAAACGGACAGCGGCCTTCGATGATCAAAGGACTTACGGAAGCTTGCCTTCTTGACTATGTGGCGGTGGATATAAAGGCTTTGCCTCATGATTATAAGGAGGTGTGCGGTATTGAAAACGGGTTCGACAAGGTATTGGCCTCCATTGACGTGTTGGAAGAGAGCGGGGTTGAATATGAGGTAAGGACAACGCTGTATCCCGGAATGACTTTTGAAATGCTTCAAGCCCTTATGGGCAGGGTTCCTTATAAACCGCGCTGGCGGCTGAACTATTTCAAAATGCCTGTTTCCTATAAACCAGAGGATGAAAAAAGGCTGAGCTGCAGCTTAGCCCTGACAAAAAAGGATATAGAATGCAATATGGATTTGCTTAGGAAATTGCAGCCGCGAATTGTATCCGCCTAAGAAATGGGCTGAAACCAATTTGGCATTTACGTTACATACGAGGCGGTTCTGGTTACGGAGCCGTCTTTATCGTTGAATACGCCAATACAATATATGATGCTTAATGCGTGACATATAGTTTTAAATCTGATATATTAGGATGAAATGAGCTGTCGCAGGGAGAAGTTAGATGAAGCGTGAAACAGGTGCTATAGCGCAATGCCATATTAGCGGTACGGAACGGGTCAAGAAGCCAAGTACGAGTAATAGGGATATGCTGTGCGTCTATTCGGGCTGTGCGGATGTGGACGTTGCAGCTGGCTCAGGAACGGCCGCATTCCTGTTCCAGCCGGTTGGAACAGGGAACATAATAAACTGTTGCGGGTATAGGGTTTTGATCCTATCATGCGCATGATTTATATCAATGAAACAAACTGTAACCTGGGGCCTGGCGCCGCATGTCGGGTCCTATTTTATGTTTAAAAGGCTTCCTATCATAGGGGTTGCATATAGGGGGGCGCGATACTTGATACAGCGTGGAGCGAACTATTCAAGAATGGAGGAGACGCAAAATGAAACTAAGAATGTTCGAGGATAAGAATTTCTGGAAGTCAATGCTTCGGCTGGCGCTGCCGATAGCTTTTCAGAACCTTCTGACCACATCGCTGTCCCTGGTGGATACGCTTATGATAGGCCAGCTTGGGGATGTATCCATTGCCGCGGTTGGAATAGCGTCTCAAGTAGCGTTCTTTGTGAACATAGCGATGTTTGGAATAGCGTCGGGCGGGGCGGTATTTATAGCCCAGTACTGGGGGCGCGGAGACCGTGACGGCATATCCCGCGCATACGGAATGATGCTGATATGCAATATCCCAATAGCGCTGATATTGAGTACAATGGTATTTTTGTTCCCAAACAGCGTTATCGGACTATTTTCAAACGATCAGGTTGCGATTGCCGAAGGAGCCAGATATATTAAAATCGCATGTTTTTCATACCTTGGCGTTGCGCTGAGCCAGACTTTTTCCATTGTTCTCAGGTCTACCGAGGAGGTAAAGCTTCCCGTGGTATCAGGGGCTGTAGCGGTTGCAATAAACGTAATACTTAACTATGTGCTGATTTTCGGAAAATTTGGATTTCCAGCCATGGGAGTTGAAGGAGCCGCGCTTGCCACTACGATATCAGGCTTGTTTTCCCCGATACTCATTCTGGTTATCTCCATATTTAAAAAGAATGTGCTGGTACCTCCGATAAGGAAGATGTTCAGTATCTCAAAGGAGTTCGTGGCGGAATTTTTCCAGCGTGCTTCGCCTGTGCTTATAAACGAAACGCTTTGGGCATTGGGCGTGATGGGCTACAATGCGGTGTTCGGGCGCATGGGTACAGGTAATTACTCGGCGCTGACCATATTCAGAACGGTGGAAAACATATCATTTGTGTTTTTCATTGGTATATGCAACGCATGCAACGTTATGATTGCAAAGCGCGTTGGAGCGGGTGATATAGAGGAGGCAAAGCAATACTCTAAGCGGTTTTTGCTGCTCGTTCCGGCGTTAGCCGTAGTGGTGGGCGCAATGGTTATTTTGTTGCGCGAGCCGATACTCGGCATATTCAATATTGCTTCTGAGGTACACAGTACCGCGTCTATCCTGCTGTTGATTTACGGGTTGGAAATGGGATTAAGAAACATACCGTATGTCAGCGTTGTAGGCATATTCAGAGCCGGCGGGGACACGAAGACGGGCATGAAGTATGACTTGCTGTCGCTTTGGCTTTTGGCACTGCCCATTACCGCGGTGTGCGGGCTGGTTTTGAATATGCCGTTTATCTGGGTCTATGTCATAATGCTCCTGTGCGAGGACCTGTTAAAGAATGTGCTGTGCATAAGGCGCTATTTAAGCATGAAATGGATTCAGCCTGTAAAAAATGAAGGCGGTGGGGATATCTACAGCGCGGACGCCGCATAAACGTATATTATATTATGCCGCATAGCTTTAGCAGGTAAAATATAATAGCGTTTTCAGCTGTTCTATTGGCTGCGGTCAAGTTCACATTTTTTTCACCTGAGCTTTATGAAAAAGACCGTAAACCCCTTTGAATAGCTTTGCCATTTATGGTAGTATCATAAGATAGTTGGAGAATTGTTTTGCACAATGCGCAACAATAGGAGGTTAAACTTGAAGAAGCTTGGCGGAATGCTATTATTTGTAGCTGTTATCGGCCTTGTGGTTATATTGCTTATCGGCAGCGATGTGTTTACTGAGCAGCCTGAACTGATTACATATAAGGATTTTTTGACTTATGTAAAAGAGGGTAGGGTACAGGCCATTCAGATTCAGTCGGACGTGCTGTATGGCTTGAATGCTGATTCACAATTTACAGCCGAGCAGTTTTTTGACAAAGGCAAAGTAGACTTTTATTGTAATATACCATCTACTGAAACATTGGCGGCGGACATGGCCGTTATAATCTCAGAAACCACCGGTAAGGATCCGAGTCAGGTTACCACGTCCGATTATCCGTTTGAATATCGCACGAACCAGCCCGAGGGTGTTTCGCTGTTTCAGATGATCCTGCCCTACATAATAATAATCGGGGCAGTAGTTTTGCTGTATTATTTCATGATGCGTTCGCAGACGGGCGGCCGCCAGATATCGAGCTTTGCAAAGAGCCGCGCTAAGGCGACGATTGGAAATCCTGAAAATGTAACGTTTGCAAATGTAGCGGGAGCCGACGAAGAGAAGAACGAGTTAAAAGAGGTTGTAGACTTCCTGAGGAATCCAAAGCGGTTTACAAAGATGGGGGCCAGGATACCCAAGGGCGTACTGCTGGTCGGCCCTCCAGGGACTGGAAAAACACTTTTGGCAAAGGCCGCGGCAGGCGAAGCCAATGTACCGTTTTTCGCCATATCGGGTTCAGACTTTGTCGAGATGTTTGTCGGCGTTGGCGCAAGCAGGGTGCGGGATCTGTTTAATACGGCTAAAAAGTGCGCTCCGTCCATAGTTTTTATCGATGAGATAGACGCTGTCGGCCGTCAGAGGGGTTCCGGAATGGGCGGCGGGCACGATGAGCGTGAACAAACGCTGAACCAGCTGCTCGTTGAGATGGACGGATTTTCGGCAAACGAGGGGATAATAGTCATCTCAGCGACCAACCGGCTTGATATACTTGATCCCGCGTTGCTGCGTCCTGGCAGGTTTGACAGGAGGATAACCGTAAACTATCCGGATGTAAGGGGACGCGAGGAGATACTAAAGGTACACGCGAAGGGAAAACCGTTTGAGGATAGTGTTGATTTAAGCGTAATCGCGCGTTCAACGCCTGGGTTTACTGGCGCAGACCTTGAGAACGTACTTAATGAAAGCGCGATACTGGCAGCAAGATTCGGAAAAGAAAAGATATCCATGGATGAGATAGAGGAATCCATCTCCAGGGTTATTATGGGGCCGGAAAAAAAGAGCAGGGTAATGACGCAGGAGGACAAACGCACCACTGCTTACCATGAAGCGGGCCACGCGATAATAGCTATGAAGCTGCCTGGTTGCGACCCTCTTCATGAAATTTCGATTATACCGCGCGGGATGGCGGCGGGATATACTATGACCCTTCCTGAGAAGGACAGGACGCATATGACAAGGCATAAGCTGCTGGATGAAATTGCAATGACGCTTGGAGGACGCGCGGCCGAAACCATTGCCATGCCGGATATAAGCACAGGGGCATACAATGACCTCCAGCGCGCGAGCGCAACGGCCAGAAGCATGGTTGTTGAATACGGTATGAGCGATAAAATAGGGCCTATATTCCTTGGCGGGCAGTCCGAAGTGTTTATAGGAAGGGATTTGGGCCACATGCGTAATTTTTCCGAGGACCTTGCTTCCAAGGTGGATTCCGAGGTACGCTCAATCCTAGACGAGCAGTTCGAGCGCGCAAAGGAGATAGTTTCATCCGATATGGACGCGCTTAACCGCGTAGCCGATGCGCTGATGGAATACGAGAGGATGACAGGTGAAGAATTCGAGGCCATGTACAAGGGTGAGGATGTAAACCTTGTCTCTTATAAGGAAAAGCAGGATAAGCGGGAGCGCGACATAGCCGAGAGGAACAAGCGCGAACAGGAAGAAGAGGAGGAGCTGAGACGTCAAAGGGAAGCGGAGCTTGAAGCGGTGCTGAAAAACGTTTCGGGGGACAAATCCGGCGAGGGGGGAGCTCAGGCCGGGACTAACCGGAAGAATAAAAGGTAATATACGATTGATGGCGGATGCGGAGGATATCGCATCCGCTTTTGGCTGTAATAAAAGCAGGTGATTATAAAAAACGCACCATGTTTCTGTTAAGGATTGTAGCTATTGTACAGGAGTGGCCATGATTTGAGTATCAGAACACATGTTGACGAAGTTATATTAACCGGCTTTTAATTCGGCGGCAAATAATCAGCAAGAGGTAATATGGATTTTAAATACGGTTATAGGGGCAGCAAGGCGGATTTGCATACCCACTCATGCATATCCGACGGAACTTATTCCCCGAGCGAGGTCGTCAGGCTTGCGGGAGAAAATGGAATTGGCCTGCTGGCGCTTACAGACCATGATACAGTATATGGGGTTAACGAAGCGATGCTTGCGGGTGAACAGTTAGGCGTATTTGTTATGCCAGGCATTGAGATCGACACCATGCACAGCGAAGAAATCCATATGCTGGGCCTTGGTATAGATCCGTCGAACGCAAAGCTCGCCGAAGCGCTTAAAAATCAGATGGCAAGGCGAAGCGAGCGCAACGTTAGGATGGTTAGTAAGCTGTTCACGCTGGGGTATGATATAAAGGGCAGACTGGGCGCAAACAGCCCATCCATGACCAGGCTTCATATAGCAAACGCTCTGGTGGACTGCGGCTATGTTTCAAGCAGGGGAGCCGCTTTTTCAACGCTGATTGGGCAGGGCTGTCCCGCTTATGTTGACTTTGACAGGATTAACACAAAGGAGGCTATTGAGCTGATTGACGGCGCCGGAGGCGTAGCTGTAATGGCGCACCCATGCAAGCTAAAGGGAAATGTTCATTCCATAGTAGGCGAGCTTGCGCGCGCCGGTTTGTGGGGCGTCGAAGCCTACTATCCGTCAGCAACCGGGGGGCAGAGACAGCTTCATATATCGTTGGCAATGCAGTACGGGCTGTTTGTAACCTGCGGCAGCGACTTCCATGGGGCAAACAGGCCAAATGCCGCCCTTGGCTGCACATATACCGGGGACAGGCTTCTCAAAGAGGGCTTGTCAGCGCTTATGTCCTCATATCTAAATAATAACGCTGGAGATTACTAGGTAAAATGTAAGGCCCCGGGCTGATATATGGCCCAGGGCAAAAAACAGCATTTTGAACCGACAAATAATCATTCGGTTTCGTTCACAGCTCCATGCAGGCTACGCCAGGAATGCACCCATTTTCCCCTGGCATAGCGTATTAGGCTTAAAACGCCGCGCACGACGACATCAGCCACCATGCCGCACCACGCGCCCAGCAGGCCCAGACCGCAGGGATACGCAAGGACGTAAGCAATGCCAAGCCTTATGCCCCACATGCCTACGGCGCTGATGTAGAAGGGCCACTTGGTGTCGCCAGCCCCGCGCAGGACGCCCGATATTACCATGGCCAGCGCAAAGCACGGCTGCGCCAATGCTTCAATTTGCAAAACCCTGCCCCCAAGCTCAATAACTTCGGCGTCAGGGGTAAAAATAGTTATCAGCTGCCGCGAGAAGAAGTAAAGCACAAAGCCCATAAGGGTCATGAATATCACGCCGCCTATAACGCAATACTTACTAAGGCGTTTTGAAAGCTCGGGCTTGTTTGCGCCAAGGCCTTGGGACACCAGCGTAGTGGCGGCAGCCGAAAAACCAAACGCGGGCATATATGTAATCGATTCGGCGGTTATTGCAAGGTGATGCGCCGCGATAGCTGTCGTACCGATTCCTGTAACAATCCTTGTCATTAAAATCTGGCCCGTCGAAAGGGTGATCCTCTCAAGAGCGACCGGATAGGCCAGACGCAGCGTTTCCTTCCAAACATCCTTTTGAAAATGGAACTTATCCCTTATACTTATCTTTGCCGGATAGTCCTTTTTAAACAGGGCTGCGAATAGGATTACTCCCGATACCGCAATGGATATGGCGGTTGCGATGGCCGCGCCCCTTACTCCAAGACCGGCGCCCCACATCGAAAAGCTTGTATTAATAAGCGGCTCGGCCATAAAGGAGGGATGTATGAATATATCGATGCTCCTGGTTGGGTATATTAAAAGGAAGTTGAGAACAACATTGATTACGTTTGCAAAGATGTTGCATATAAGCGGGGTTCGCGTATCTCCCGAGCAGCGGATTATGTTGGCGGAAACATTGACGGATACATTAAAGATATAAGCGGCGCCAACGATGGACAGGTATGCCCTCGCATCGCTCCAGATGTCCGGCTCAGCCCCCAAAAACCGTGGAAGGAATGGGGCCGCAATCTGTACCAGAGCGGTCAAAGCCACTCCAAACACGGCTATTGCCAACACGGCCTGCCTTACCACCCGCTTAGCCTTATCATGGTCTCCAGAGCCTATGCTGCGGCCGACAAGCACCGAAAAGCCGATGCCAAGCGCTGCGCAAATACCGTTTATCAGCCACGTTGTGGATGCGTTTAAACCAACCGCGGCGGTTGCGTTTGCGCCCAATGAGCCTACCATGGCCGTGTCAACATACTGAACAGCCGTTATAAGAAGCTGTTCAAGCACAGTGGGCCAGGCTAAATACCATATTATCTTTTCGGGACGTATGGACTCGTCCAGCAAATTAATTTGTCTTCTCATGTCATGTATTATATAGTAAGCCCTGTGTGTTGTGCAATCACCAAGTAGGCAGTATAATTTATATTGGAATGAAGAAGATGAACTAAGATAAAGCATGGATGGAGGCAATATGGACTTATTTGCCCAGAACGCTAAAATTAAGACGCCTTTGGCCGACCGTATGCGGCCCCGTACCCTGGATGAATTCATAGGCCAGCGGCATATTATTGGAAAGGGCAGGCTGCTTCGCCGCGCTATTGAAACGGATACGCTGCAAAGCTCCATCTTCTGGGGGCCTCCCGGATGCGGCAAAACGACGCTTGCGTCCATAGTGGCCAACAGCACAGGCGCTAACTTTATTAAGCTCAATGCTGTAACCGCGGGCGTAAAGGACGTGCGGGAAGTGATATCCGACGCTGAGATGAGGCTTAACATGTATGGTTTAGCTACGTATCTGCTGCTTGACGAATGCCATCGGTGGAGCAAGGCGCAATCGGACAGCATTCTTCCGGCGCTTGAAAAGGGAATAATACGTTTCATAGGCTCTACAACCGAAAATCCGATGGTCAGCATGACGGGCGCTATAGTCAGCCGCTGCCGGCTGTTTCAGTTCTATCCGTTGGACATTGAAGATATAAAAAATGCGGTTGTGGCCGCGCTTGAGGACAGCGTAAGAGGACTGGGCGCGTATCCTGTTGAGCTGGACGGCGACGCGCTTGAGCATATCGCCAGGATAGCCAACGGCGACGCGCGGAGCGCGTTAAACGCGATAGAGCTGGCCGTGCTTACGACGCCGCTTTTGGACGATAGGATACATATAACGCTTGAGATAGCGGCCGAATCCATACAGCACAAGGCGGTAAACGTTGACGACCAGCAGTTTTACGATATGCTGTCCGCCTTTTGCAAAAGCCTTAGAGGCGGGGACGCCGACGCTGCGCTCGCCTGGTTTTCAAGGCTCATATACGCTGGCATAGATCCAAGAATAATCGTCAGGCGGTTGATCGCTCACGCGTCCGAGGACGTGGGGCTTGCCAATCCGCATGCGATGCTGCAGGCTGTCGGAGCCGCCCAGGCGCTTGAGTTCATCGGCATGCCTGAGGCGCGGCTTTCGATTGCCCAGGCAATAATCTTTATATGTGAAAGTCCAAAATCAAATTCAGTCGTAAGAGCCCTTGACTATGCGTTTGCAGACGCTAAGGATACTATCGATGAGCCCGTTCCGGTTCATCTTAGGGATACGGCGTATAAGGGAGCTGAAAAGCTTGGCCATGGCAAAGGATATAAGTATCCGCATGATTTCCCCGGGCATGTAGTAGAGCAGGAGTATATGCCTCCATCCGTAAGAGGAAGAAAATACTATATTCCAAGCGAAATGGGAAATGAGCTTAAGATAAAGACAAACCACGACAAAAGGGACAATAAATTACGGGCGTTCCAAGATGATGGGGGAGCGGATCAAAAATAAAACGCATTGAGCCTCCTGCATGGCTTAGAATGGCATAATGCGGTTCACAGTCATGTATGAGGCCCATGCGTCACCGAGATACCAGGCCGTTATTTGGCCATATAGCTTCCGCAGAGACTTTCGTCGGCCGGATCGCCCGTATGGCAATCGCAGCATGGCTCCACCTCAATACGGTTGAGCATGCAATAGCTTCCTTCATCGTTATAGCGGCAGCTAGTTACCGCGCAGCCAATCGTCTGGCTGCCTGCTTTACCATGAGACATGATGGTACCTCCTGTTCTATATTGCGCTGTATACGCAGGTATATGTTGTCCAAGGCGGGCTTCAAGTATTCCAGCCAGGCAATCAAAAGGGACGCCAGCGATTAACTAAATGTAAATAAAAATGTTCCGGCTTTAATTTCGTTGTTATTTTTATTGGTATCGAATATAATAAAAGACAAATCCTTCAAGGAGGCGCACATGATGATCTGGATCGCCATTATTTTAGGGCTTACCCAGGGACTTTGCGAGTTTCTTCCCGTTTCCAGTTCGGGGCATTTGGTGCTTTTACATACCATATTTGGAATTGAAGAAGGGGCTATGTTCTTTACCGTGATGCTTCATGTAGGAACGCTTATTGCGGTGTTTGCGGTTTATTGGCGCCAGATATGGGAGATAATCCGCTCAATCGGGCGGTTTTTAAAGCTGCTTTTTACAGGCAGGTTTAAAGAGCTTAAGGCATACATGCGCACTCCAATTCAAAAGAAGATTGGCCTGCTCATAGCGGCGACGGTTATTACGACCCTGATGGCGGTACTATTTAAGGACTTTTTTACCGAAGCGTTTGAAGGGGCGTTTCTGGGCATAGGGTTCCTATTCACTTCCGCCGTGCTGTTAATGATGAACTCCTTTGGAAAGCATGGCTCAAGGCGCTCGGCGCTGCGAATTCCAGGGGCTATAGGCGTTGGATTCATGCAGGGCATAGCTATCCTTCCAGGGGTGTCTAGGTCAGGATCTACGATTGCCGGCGCTACGTTCTTCGGGCTAAAAAAACAGGAGGCGGCTGAGTTCTCGTTTTTGCTCTCAATACCCGCCATATTGGGATCGCTGATTCTTCAGATTCCTGACATAGTCGAGACGGGCGTTTCAAACATTGAATGGATGCCGGTTATAATCGGGATGATAATGGCGGCCGTAAGCGGATATCTGGCGATAAAGCTAATGATCAGGCTTGTTGTAAAAAAGAATCTGAACGCGTTTGCGATATATACGGCCTTGCTAGGCATTTTAGTTTTGCTGGACCAGTTTGTGTTCCATCAGTTTTTCACAAACCCGTTTTTAGCTTAAATCGCATTTTCCCTGTTGACTGATTGGGCCAAAGCGCCTATACTCTTCTGAGTGCTAAATCGGAGGCTTAATAAACGGATGCCAACAAGCAATATTAATACAAAATTTGACCTTAAGCAGGATGCGGTAACATTTGTTATCGTAATAGCCGCCTGCTTTATACAGGCGCTTGCCATAAATGGCTTTTACGTGCCGCATAGTTTTCTGTCCGGAGGCGTAACGGGAGTGGCGCTTCTTCTGGATTACGTATTTGATATACCTTCGTGGATACCAATAATAATTCTGAATATACCGATAAGCATTATCGGCCTTAAGTACCTTAACGCAAAGTTCATAATATTCAGCGTAATAGGAACGCTGGTATTGTCCGGAGCATTGGCTTTAACAAAAAACTTTAACATTGTAATCGAAAACGAGCTGGTGGCCGCGGCTGTAGGTTCCGCTGTCATAGGCATCAGCGGCGCGCCGGTGGTGAGAAGGGGCGCTACCCTTGGAGGAATAGACGTAATTTCCGTAATACTCGGGAAACGCTTTTCCATGTCGATGGGTACGATAAATATAATGTTCAACATCATCATTATGAGCGTGCTAGGCTTTGTAAGGGGAATAGAGATAGCGCTGGTTTCAATGATAGCGATGTTTGTAAGCAACGTTGCATTCAATTACGCGGTTCAGGGCTTGAATAGAACTGTAACGGTGTTTGTTATCTCGGACAAGTGGGACGAAATCGCTCCCGAGGTTATGACGGTAATGCATCGCGGCGTTACATACATACCCGCACAGGGCGCTTATACCGGCGCTGAGCGAAAGGTAGTGTACTGTATCGTTAAGACGGTGGAACTTTCCGCTTTAAAACGTATTGTATACACCAGGGATCCAAAAGCGATGGTATCCGTCATAGAAACGCGCGAAGTAGTTGGCCGTGGATTTGGAGCATTAAATTAACAAATAACGATGAACACAGGAGGAAGAATTAGATTATGAACGCCATAGTTGACAGATGGATAAGCGATCATAAGGATGAGATCGTGAAGGCCCTCCAAGAGTCTGTGCGGATACCAAGCGTCGAAGGGACGGCGGAGGCTGGGGCGCCCTTTGGCGCCAATGTTAAACGCGCTCTGGAGCACGCGCTCAGGTTGGGAGAGGGCCTTGGCTTTGAAACCCGCGATATGGACGGATACATTGGACTTATTGACCATGGTGAGGGCGAAGAAACCTTGGGAATTATGTGCCACCTTGACGTAGTTCCCGAGGGCGAAGGCTGGGACCATCCGCCTTATGGGGCTGAAATCGTCGATGGAAATATAGTCGGCCGGGGTACTATGGATGATAAAGGTCCCGCCATCAGCGCGATCTATGCCCTTGCCGCGGTCAAGGCCGCGGGACTCAAGATGCGCCGGAAGGTGAGGATAATGCTTGGATGCGACGAGGAGAGCGGCTGGGGCTGCATGAATCATTACTATGAGCATGAGAAAATGCCCGATATGGCGTTTTCTCCTGACGCCGATTATCCGGTGGTAAACTCGGAAAAGGGCATCGTACATGCAACATTTATAAGAAGGTTCAGCTCAAAGCTTCGTTTGGACGCCGGAACCCGTCCAAACGTGGTATGCGGAAAGGCTGTGGCCAGCGTTATGCTGAATGAGGCCAGGGTTTTGCCCATTGTAAACGAATTCAGGGCTGAAAGCGGCTTTGAGTGCTCATGCGAACCCTGCGGAGATGGCGTTAGGATTGAAATCATTGGTTTAAACGCGCATGCGTCCATGCCCGAATCGGGCAATAACGCGCTTCAGGCAATGTTTGATGTTTTAAACAGGCTTGGATTGGAAGGTGAGGACGGAAAGCTTATTGAAGCCATTCATAAATTGTTAAGGATGGATATGCATGGGGAGAGCCTCGGCCTTGATCTTACCGACGCTTCAGGCAGAATGACGCTTAATCCGGGGGTAATGCACTGGGATGAAAACGGTTTGGCCGAGTTCGCAATCGATATGAGGGTTCCAACGTCGCGCAAAGCCGAGGACGCGCTGAATACGGTAGTAAAAGCGTTCGCCCCAATAGGGCTGGAGCTGTCGGGCAGCAGCATACAGCCCGGGCACTATGTAAGTCCGGACAGCGAGCTTGTAAGCAAGCTCCTTCACGTGTATGCCCAAAGGTCCGGCGAATACCTTCCCCCGCTTGCGATCGGCGGCGGCACGTATGCGCGCGCTGTGGAGAATGCGGTGGCCTTCGGCTGTGAAAGGCCAGGCGTGCCCGCGCTTGTGCATATGCCAAACGAATCGATAAGCATAGATGATATGATGTTCAACACATGCATGATAGCGGACGCGATAATAGCCCTCGCCTGCGTGGAGTAGGTATATATAGGGACACGTATGAACGCTCGCTAAAAGCAAAGTAATGAGACTTGTACATCTAACGGGCAGACGTCCTCCTGACGCCTGCCCAATTTATGCGACTGATCATTATTAATTATTTATAGCGACTCTTAAAGGACTGTCCAATTTTTGAACATGCCCGACGAATGCCCATGGATGATGAGAAAAACGCCCGTTCATCAGGATCGTATTGAATTAGGTTAATTTTGTCTACAACATATAGAACTTTTTAATAGGTAAGGCCAGGCCTTTTCCACATCAAAAACACAATATTGGTATATAATCAAGACTTGACTTAGTGTATGAATTATTGTAACATATTTATATGATATAGCGGAATAGCGGATAAGCGGACAAAACTGAAGTGACAGCTGCCTAAAACAGGAGATTTAATGATGAAAGCATATATGCGCATAATGACCCTTTCAATTATTCTGGCGTTTTTGATTATATTGCCCGCCGAGGCGTACGCTGCTGACTGGAGCGGCGGCCGGACGCGTGTAAAGGAGCTTGTAAGCCTAAGGCGCGGCAACTCGAAAACATATCTGCTTGAGGACGGCACATACGAAACGGCGGTCTATTCAAATGATATTCACTACCTGGATAATAGGGGGAAGTATTGCGATATAATAAACCGCCTGGTTGGAGAGAAGAGCGAAAAGGCGGAAACGGATTATAAATATAAAAACCAGTCGGGCGCATATACGGTCAGGTTTGCCGATAATATCGGGGGTTATCCGGTGCTTGTGGAATACGGCAAATCATCGGTGGCGTTCAGGCCGGTGGACGCGGATGAGTCCGAAGCGTACAGATATAATAAAAGCCGCGTGGCTGAGCTGGGTATAGACAGGCGCAGCAGTATAATATATAAAGATGTATATGCCGGCGTCGACATGGTATATGAGGCTGCGGACAATGGCGTAAAGGAATACATAGTTCTAAAGGAGTTCTCTGGGAAAAGCGGCTTCACCTTTGAACTTAAGCTGGACGGCCTGCATATAAAGGAATATGGGGGCTCCATATGCTTTGAGGACGGGCGCGGCAGAAGTATATTTAAACTGGGGGAGCTGTTTGCGGTGGACAGCGCGGGCGCATATACCGATGATGTAAAATGCGAAGTCATTGAGAGCAGAGGGGTAATACGGCTGAAGATAGCCGTGGCCGAGTCCTATCTAACGGACCCGGACAGGGCATATCCGGTGGTTATCGATCCGTCGGTTATGATAACGGGCAGCAATAATACATTTGACTCGTATGTAAACAGCCAAAACCCGAACACCAATTACTATATGAACCAGTACATTAGGACGGGACACAGCCCTACGCTGGGAACGCAGAGGACGTATATCAAGTTTAATCTGCCTGACAATATAGCGGCAGGCGCGGTCACCAGCGTTAAGCTGAGGGTCAAGAGGTACGGAGGATCAACTCCAAGCATAAAAGCGTACAGGGTTACCTCCGGATGGACTTCCAGTACGTTGACCTGGGCGAATAAGCCGGGCTATACAGGAACAAACGCTTCGTCTAAGGCGGTAAACGACAGCGGAGAATGGTACAGCATGGAGGTAAAGCCCATTGTGCTTGGCTGGATGCAGGGAAGCTACAGCAAGTGCGGGTTTTTGCTGATGTCGGACATGGAATCCTATCCCTCTACTTCAACGGCGTTTTATTCCTCTGACGCGCCGTCGCCCAATAAGCCGGAACTGAGGATATATCATGAAAGCGTTCTTTACTATGGCAACAGGCCCTACCTGTCGGTGCCGTATGGAAGGACCCACAACTGCATGGGGTACGCTTTGGATATTGCAAGATATGTAGGTCAAGATGAACTTGGCACAAACGGGGACAGTTTAAGCTACAGGTCGCTTGACGACATACTTAACGACCTTAGAATCAAGTCAGAGGTATGGATGAACGGCAATTTAGGGAATAGAAGCTATAAAAGGATTGCAAACTATGATTCCCCCATAGGGCTGAATCAATATAGGGTTGTGTTAAGGTTCTGGTTTCATGACGTTGACGGGGACGGCGTGGCCGAGCTGGCGTACGACCCGGAATTTATTGATGTACTTTCCGGAGAGGAGTACTGGAATTTTCATTGGTGGTATCAGACCAGGGATGGGACGTGGGCTGATAAGGATGGCATAAGCGCGTCGCGGCTGATCCCTGGTGTTACAGACCCTGGGGCGGTAAACTGGGCGAGCGATGCTTTTACATACAGCGGCTGCGTCTACTACGCGGTTGATTATGACAGTACAATTTAATAATAAATATCAGGAGGTTAAAAATGAAAAAGAATTATTTATTGTCGATAGTGCTTGCGGGGTTTATCCTGTTAAGCGCGTGCGGCCCCGCAGCCGTACCTGATCCAACGTATGATGTCTCTCCAAGTCCAACCTCGGTTGCTACCCCTGATACAGGCAACGTGGACGCGAATAAGGTTACGCCAACGCCTCTGACCACCAAGGAGCCGCTCAGGATGCTCCCCGAACAGTATGACCACGTAGGTATGATCAAGGTGGATGTAGCGGAGCACCTGAGAAAATACCTTGTCAAGGATGAAAAGACGGAGCTGGACATCCCAGTATATTATTATGAAGAGCTGATACATGAGTTTAGAAGCGATCGGTACCAGCCGCTGATATATGGAAGGGATATCGGATATTCCACGGTTAACTTTCCAAACAGCTCATCGCATGCGCTGGACTATATATTGACGACGATGCCCACTGAAGCAATAAGAACCGTGGATGGCGGCAAGTTCATCTACCTGATGTATGACACGGACCAGGGACAGCGTCTCTACCTATTCTTTGAGGATATCAATGATTCCTTAGTAAATTCGAATATATCGGGTTTTGTGGTGCTGATGCAGGAAAGGCTATCGTACAGCGACTTTCAGGGATTGAAAGTAGGGGACGAGATGAGCGAGCTTGCAGAGATCGACCCTGTTATGAAGATATACAGCGATTATCTCTATGGGTCCTTTACCGAGGAAGCCCTAAAGCTTTGGGAGGAAAAGGGAGTAAACCCCTCTACGATAAGCATACTGACGGATGGGGCGCTGAAGATAACCTATAAGAACGTGGATGGCAAACTATTGGTGGAGAAATTCGATTTCAGCGAGGATTTCCGCCTTGATGGATATATGGGTAAAACCAACTACCGGATAGCTGAGATCGATTACGTGGATTGATCTTTGAGTTAGTTTTTTATTCGCTCAGGGAGGGGCAACTTATTAAAAGGTATTTATTAATAATGCTGATTTTATTAAGCATTCTGTTTAGTGCCTGCACTATCAAGTTAGATTCAGATTTACCGGCAATCGCCCCCACACAAACGCCTGCCGGCAACGTGGACGCGAATAAGGTTACGCCCGATCCTGTGGAAACGAGTCAGCCTTTGAGTATCAATCAATATGAAGGCGATGAGTTTTATGAAAACTATGTGGACAGTAAAGAATTTCTAGTAAGGTATTTGACTAAAAACGAAAGCGAACTAAACGTGCCAGTATATTGGTATGATGACCTTATCAACAAGACGGGCAGGTTATACTGCAGGGATTTTGATTATGAAACATTGAATTCGCCCAATACCGGAGGCAATAACATAAGCCGCATACTAACCCTATTACCTACTAAGGCCGCTAGATGCACAGATGGCGGCAAATATATGTATCTGATGTATGATACGGACAAAGGCCAAAGGCTGTTCTTATTCTCAAACGCCTATGGGGATAATCCAAATGAGTTCCTTTTCCTGTCTGGGGTTGCCGTGCTCATGCAGGAGCGATTATCTTACAGCAGCTTTTTGAGCGTCAAAAAAGGGGACAGCATTGACAGCCTGATTGAAATTGATCCTGCAATGGAGATATACAGCGAATACCTCCATAAAAATTACAGTAAAGATAATCTTGATAGACTGCGGGATGCCTATGGGCCGCCGGTTACTGTAAGCATTCTTACGGATGGAGCGGTTAAGATCACATATGAATATAGGGATGGCAAGTTTCTGGTAGATACGGTTGAATACAGTGAGGACTATATTTTAAGCGGCAGGGCAGAGCCGGTATGCTACCGGATAGCTGAGATCGATTACGTGGATTGATCTTTGTGTTAGTTTTTATTCGCTCAGGGAGGGGTAACTTATGAAGAGGTATTCATTGATAATGCTGATTTTATTAAGCATTCTGTTTAGTGCCTGCACTATCAAGTTAGATTCAGATTTACCGGCCATCGCCCCCACACAAACGCCTGCCGGCAACGTGGACGCGAATAAGGTTACGCCAACGCCTTCGCCCACCAAGGAGCCGCTCAGGATGCTCCCCGAACAGTATGATGACGTAGGTTTCATCAAAGTGGATGTAAAGGAGCACCTGAGAAAATACCTGGTCAAGGATGAAAAGACGGAGCTGGACATCCCAGTATATTATTATGAAGAGCTGATACATGAGTTTAGAAGCGATCGGTACCAGCCGCTGATATATGGAAGGGATATCGGATATTCCACGGTTAACTTTCCAAACAGCTCATCGCATGCGCTGGACTATATATTGACGACGATGCCCACTGAAGCAATAAGAACCGTGGATGGCGGCAAGTTCATCTACCTGATGTATGACACGGACCAGGGACAGCGTCTCTACCTATTCTTTGAGGATATCAATGATTCCTTAGTAAATTCGAATATATCGGGTTTTGTGGTGCTGATGCAGGAAAGGCTATCGTACAGCGACTTTCAGGGATTGAAAGTAGGGGACGAGATGAGCGAGCTTGCAGAGATCGACCCTGTTATGAAGATATACAGCGATTATCTCTATGGGTCCTTTACCGAGGAAGCCCTAAAGCTTTGGGAGGAAAAGGGAGTAAACCCCTCTACGATAAGCATACTGACGGATGGGGCGCTGAAGATAACCTATAAGAACGTGGATGGCAAACTATTGGTGGAGAAATTCGATTTCAGCGAGGATTTCCGCCTTGATGGATATATGGGTAAAACCAACTACCGGATAGCTGAGATCGATTACGTGGATTGAGTCAGTTATGACACTTTTATATATAGAAAAGGAATGTAACATGATTAGACCAATACTTGCTTGCGTAGATCCGTACAAGGCCGCAGAAGAATTTTCTGTCGCGGGGTGGAAGATTGACTTTTCTCAGCCCCTGGAGGGCGGCGACCCTCTGGTTGGAGTATCGTTTTGTGGCAATTCTGTTTTACTGGGTATCACCTAGGGTTATGTTACGTCGAACAAGCTGCCATATATCGGTTGCGGTGTTCAAATTTACATGACCGTCCCTTCCGGACAGATTCGGAGGATTCACGAAAAGCATAGGATGCTGAATCCAACAGAACTGACCGTTCAGCCTTGGGGTCATTTGGCATTTGAGGTACATATCGGCGGCTATCAGTTTATGATTTCCGCGACACAGTCGGAGTAAAAAATAGGAAGGAAGCGTAAGTGGAATTACGATAAAAAATATCCCAGAAATATCTGCAATGCGGATATGATTACTACTATATTTAACGGGATCCGGATCATAATGACCTATCAGGGGCTCCACTGACAGCAGGACCGTTCTCGGTTTATTCACGGCAGTCAAGCAGAATATCTGTGAGGTGTATCCCTACGACCCCGTGCTGACATACTGGAAAAGGCATCATTTTATCTCCAACCCGAGTATTCGAGGTTCCGGAGCTATGAATCTTTTATATAATAATGGAAAGTGTTGACAAATAGTTGCCACAGCGCAAATTGGACGGTTAAAAAGCCCGTAATACCGGGCTTTTTTCGTCCTCTGAAATTACTCCCACTCAATAGTCCCGGGAGGTTTACTTGTTATATCATAGACCACTCTGTTTACGTGCGGGACCTCAGCTATTATGCAGTCGCTGATCCGCTTAAGCACGGGATAGGGTATATCAGCCCAGTCAACCGTCATAGCGTCCGTAGAGGTTACGGCGCGTACGCCTACTGCATAATCATATGTGCGCAAGTCGCCCATAACGCCAACGCTTCGTATTCCGGTAAATACCGTAAAGTATTGCCACAGCGCCCGATCAAGGCCCGCGTTTTTAACCTCACGCCTAAGTATATAGTCGCTTTGACGAAGGATTTCGAGTTTCTCCCTGGTTACCTCGCCCATCACGCGTATGGCGAGTCCGGGGCCTGGGAATGGCTGCCGCCAAATCAGCTTTTCAGGAATACCCAGGCTTTCGCCAAGCTCCCTTACCTCATCCTTGAATAGAGACCGAAGGGGTTCTATTATTCCTTTAAAGCTTATATCCTTTGGCAGGCCGCCCACATTGTGGTGGCTCTTTATCACCGAGGAGCCTCCGCTCCCGCTTTCAATAACGTCGGGATATATCGTACCCTGCAGGAGAAAGTCGACATCCCCCAACTTTTTCGCTTCTTCCTCAAATACGCGTATGAATTCGGCGCCTATGATTTTACGCTTTTCTTCCGGCTCCACAACCCCATTCAGCTTATTTAAAAACCGTTCGCCCGCGTCTACAGCTACTATGTTAAGTCCCAGCGAATCACGATAAAAATCCATTACCTCGCACGCCTCGTTTTGGCGCAGCAAGCCATGATCGACAAATATGCATGTCAGCCTGTCGCCTATAGCCTTGTGTACCAAAACGGATGCAACGGACGAATCGACCCCGCCGCTGAGTCCGGCAACCACCCTGCCGTCGCCGACCTTTTCTCGAATTTCATCAATCAGCGTCTGGGCTAGGTCTTGAGGATTCCAATCGCAGCTCAGGCCGCATATACTCTTTAAAAAATTTTTAAAAACTAGAGTACCCTGTATAGAATGTACTACCTCGGCGTGAAACTGTATTCCATACAGTTTCCTTACATCGTCAGCGATTGCAGCATATTTACAGCTTTTGGTTTCAGCGATTGCATTGAACCCGTCAGGAATTCTAGTTATGGAGTCGTTATGGCTCATCCACATGGTTCCATTAGTAATCCCTTCAAATAGTGGATGCTTAGAGAGACATACGTCGGTGTTGCCATACTCCCTTACTGCAGCCTCCTCAACCTCGCCGCCAAAATGCTTGGCCATGTACTGCATTCCATAGCATATTCCAAGCACGGGTACGTCAAGGTTAAATATTTCGTCCGAACACTTCCGCGAGCCGTCTACGTGCGCGCTGTCGGGACCTCCGGAGAGGATTATTCCGCTCAGATATTCCCCCTTTATCCTCTCAATGGGGGCGTCATGGGGCAGCAGTTCGCTGAAAACCCCTGCTTCGCGCACCCTGCGCGCTATCAGCTGGTTATACTGGGCCCCAAAGTCAAGTACGACAATTCTTTCCTTCATGAATTCCTCCTTGTGTCATATACAGCTATTATATTGATAAATAGCTTTTCTTTTCCGCCGGCAATTTCTAAAGTCTCGCGTTGATCAAGAAATACTCATCGTATGATAACTCAATGCTTTCAAGCTGATGCATACAAATGGTTGATTTCTATATGTTGCCGGCAGCGCGCATAATCGGCGGCGTATTGCGTATGGATTTACCCACCAGCATATTATAAAACAACATAGAGCCGATGGAAAGCTTTATAAATATTTGTTAACCGCCAAATATATACATTATAAAAATTATGCATGAATTTACGGCGATCATCAAGCCCAACAGATAAATATATTACGACGTTTAATATAGATTAATAACAGTTCAGGCGCCTAGTTTAATTCGATTGCCAAAATAAAAAAACAGGATTAAAATAGGCGGGAGGTGGTTGATATGAATTTGCTTAAAAAGCTGGAAAACGCGAACATATTCGCAATACTGCGCGCGGTATCGAATGAAAGGTTGATGGAAGTTGCCAACGCGCTGATCGACGGAGGAATCGGTGCTATTGAGGTTACGTTCGACCAGAGGGGCGACGGTTTTGAAACGGCGCTGGCTATAGAGTCGCTTATGTCCAAATTTGGAGACAGAATTGTTGTCGGAGCCGGAACGGTGATGACAAGGCGCCAGGCAAAGCTTGCGCATGACGCCGGAGCCAAGTTCGCTGTTTCACCAAACACTGATGCGGACGTAATCGCATACACCAAGGAGTTGGGATTGTTTAGCATGCCTGGGGCGCTTACGCCAACAGAGGTAGCGCATGCGTACGGGTGCGGCGCCGATATGGTCAAGCTTTTCCCAGCGGGAACTATGGGTCCCAAGTACTTTGACGCGCTGAGAGGGCCGATGCCGCATATCCCTCTTTCGGCGGTCGGGGGAATTACGCCTACAAATATAGCGCTGTTTAAAGCGTCCGGCGCAAAAGCCTTCGGAATAAGCTCAGGGCTATGCAGCCCTGGACTGGTACAACAGCGCCGTTATAATGATATTACGATGAATTGCGTTAAATTTTTTAACGCCCTTAATAACACACATACGGATGATCTTGGTTAGGTATTGTTCAGCCGGCAATCTTTGCTCCAAACGGCATAAGGGCAATTTTCGCCAACTTGAAAAACTGCAATCCAAACGGAATCCCCACTATGGTTACGCAAAAGATTACGCCAAGGGTAAGCGATTCGATTGCCAGCGCAATGCCGCCAAAGATCAGCCATAGTATGTTTAATAGAACGGATACTACGCCCCCGCCGTACTTTATGTCCTTGCCGAATGGGAAAAAGGCTGTTTTGGCAAGCTTAAAGCACTGAACGCCAACTGGGATGCCAACTATGGTGATACACCACACAAGCCCTATCGCCGCCCAGCTCAGACCTAATATAAGACCGCCAAAAACAAACCATATGAGATTGCCGATAAAACGCATATTATGCCCTCCGCTATAGTTTCATTATAGCATATATGGAACATATTTTTATACTCGCGATTGACGCGCAGTCGAATTGATGTGTTTTACTTTATCAAGCTATCAATTTTTACGACGTCTATCCCCGTATAGTAATGCTCAAGAATCTCAATGTGATCAGAACCGTTTTTAGCCATGGCGTTTGCGCCGTGCTGGCTCATGCCTACGCCATGACCAAACCCTTTTGTCTTTATTACGACATTATCGTCTGTAAAGCTAAATGTGAAATTAGCGCTGTACAAAGAAAATATCGAGCGCATTTCCTTACCGGATATTCTTACGTTGCCAAGGCGAACGGACTCAACCCTCCCGCTTTCGTATCTGCTCACCACCTCAACCTGAGACTTGAGCTTGCCTGCTTTTAGTCCGGCCTTTGGATAAGCCGAATTTACCTTTTTAGCAAAATTGCTGTTTGAGAACTCGACACTAGCGGCAAACCTGGATGCGTTATCCTCGCCAGGGCTTGATACCCCGACGAGATAGGGCTTAGCTTGGGAAAATACGTTTTGAGAATCCTCGGTAGCTCCTCCCGACGTAGAGTGGTACAGTGCTTCTATGGGCTTTCCGTCATATATGGCGACTTCTCCCGCGCAGCCCATTACGGCTTCCGTTATCTTCTGAAAGTATTTACTGTAGTTATTTCCCCAGTTTGCGCGCATATTTTCGTCAGAAGTCCAGGCCTGACAGCAGTTGCTGTCAGTGCATACCTCGGCTTCCGAGCTGCAGGGAGTACCGTCGAATATGCTCATCCGCCGCGCGGCAAAGGTTCGCGCCGCCACAGCCTGGGCCCTTAGCGCCTCAGGTTCAAAGGAAGCCGGCATTTCCGCCGCAACAACACCGGTGATGTATTCCTCAAGCTCCATCTCTTCAACCTTGCCGCTTTGATGCTTGTATACCTTAATATAGCGTGGCTTGCTTGCTGAGTTACCCTTGTCCAAAATTAAGCGGGGCTCATAGCCGTCCTCACTGTCGGCATCCGAAGCGTAGAAACAGCCGCGCGCTATCAAAACAACGACGCTTATGATTACGACTATTAAAATAAGCCTTTTGATGTCCAATCTCCATTTCATACAACATTATTATGTCTGACTTTAAATGTAAATGAATTGAATTTGATAAAATGGTGCTGTATAATAAAAGGGAACGAAAGCCCGCTTACCTAACGTATTGGAGGGAAACCCATGAACGAGGGCAAAGCTTGCCAGATTAACGGAGGAGACAAGACCGCTTTAAGAGATTATCTCGCCGCCAATGCAAAGGCGGTTTTTAACCATGCCTACTCGATGCTTGGAGACCGTGGAAAGGCCATGGAGGTGGTGCAGTCGGTATTTAAAGAGGTTAAAACACGGGCGGAACAAAGCGCGTGCCCTGAGAATCTGGACGAATGGGTGGCTTATCTGACCCAGGAAGAATCCAGGCGTGTGCTTGAAAAGGTAAACGAAGCTGAGATTTCAGCAGGGCGTAAGGATGCGTCCGATATTGCAAAGGACGGGGGAGAGTGTCAAAGCGACGTTAAAGAAAAGGCAGTGGAGACGGGTCAGGTGAAGGCGGAACCCGACGTGCAGGAGACGGAGTCCGAGACCGACGGCGAAAAGAAACACAGCCGTCTGCGAGGATTTATGGATACTGCTGTAATAGTTATACTGGCTGCGCTTACCCTTGCCGCTATATGGGTGCTGCTTGTCATGCTGATGAAACGTGGAATACTGCCGGATTGGGATATGGGGTTTGCGGATTGGTTTAATGAAAATATATTCAATCTGTTTTAGCGGCTATAGCCTAATCGTGTTTTGAAGGGAGAATGAAAGATGGAAGCTATACTTGCATACTTGTCTGGCTGGAGCGTGGCGGCTGTAATATGTCTCGTAGTTGGGTTAGCCCTGCTGATAGCCGAGATGTTCATGCCTGGCTTTGGATTGTTTGGCGCTCTTGGAATCATTACATTGATAGCGTCTATTGTACTGAGCGCAAGTACGTTTACCCATGCGCTGATTACCCTTTTGATCATTATTTTACTGGTGGGACTTGCCGCGGTAATTGTATTCAGGTCAATCGGCAGGGGAAATTTGGCGCGGTCGCCGATTGTTTTGAGGGATAATATTGATTACGAGTCCAATGACCTTGGAGAAAAGGGCATGCAGGAGCTTATAGGACGCAAGGGAGTTTGCCTGACGCCGCTTCGCCCTTCGGGGAATGCGGATTTTGGAGGAAAGCGGCTTGATGTGGTAACGTCTGGCGAGTTTATTTCCAAAGGATCATATATAAGGATTGAAAGCATTGAGAATCTCAGAGTTTTAGTAAGGGAGATATCCCAAGACGAGTATAATAGTAAAGAAGAGGATAAATTTCACGAGAATGAGACGACTGGGGAAGATGGAACGGGGAAGGAACAGGCCTGATGAAGCGGTGTAAACAGTGCGGCACGTTTTATTCCGAATCCAACGCGGTTTGTCCCAAGTGCGGTATTGAGCTTCCTGATGCTGACGACAGTGTTGATTTGGATAATCAGGCAGTTAACGCCGGGGAACTGAGAAAACAGAAAGTTAAATCGTGGATACTTCTGGTTGTCGGTGTTCCAGCATTAATCGGCTTTATATACTTAGTATATTTTTTAATTCGGTCGTTCATTTGAATTGGAATTGCAAACAGCGATATGTACCGGAGTTGTCCGGATGCATTATATAGACCTTAATAACGAGAGGAGAAAAACACACGATGAACATTCTTTCGCACTTATTGACGGCGGCGATAGACCCTGTTTCTCTAATTATCATTATTGTTGCAGTACTTCTATTTTTAGTCATATTCTTGTCCTTTGTACCGATTGGACTATGGATATCAGCCGCTGCATCTGGCGTAAACGTAGGAATATTCCAGCTTATTGGAATGCGTATCAGGAAGGTTGTCCCCAAGCGTATAGTGGATCCGATGATTAAGGCGACAAAAGCCGGCCTTAAGCTTTCCATAAACAATCTTGAGGCCCACTATCTTGCCGGAGGCAACGTCGACCGTGTTGTAAACGCGCTGATAGCTGCTCAAAGGGCAGGAATACCGCTGGATTTTGAGCGTTGCTGCGCAATAGATCTTGCGGGCCGCGACGTGCTCAACGCAGTGCAGATGAGCGTAAACCCAAAGGTTATAGAAACGCCCATCATAGCTGCGATATCCAAGGACGGCATTGAGCTTCGCGCAAAGGCGAAGGTTACAGTACGCGCAAACATTGACAGGCTCGTTGGCGGCGCAGGCGAGGAAACCATAATCGCCCGCGTAGGCGAGGGCATAGTAACCACCGTAGGTTCATCGTTAAGCCACAAGGACGTTCTTGAGAATCCTGACAGCATATCGAGAACCGTATTGGGCAAAGGTCTGGACTCGGGTACGGCGTTTGAAATTCTCTCGATTGATATTGCGGACGTTGACGTAGGAAGAAACGTGGGGGCACAGCTGCAGATAGATCAGGCTGAGGCTGATAAGCGTATAGCGCAGGCAAAGGCCGAGGAGCGCCGCGCAATGGCTGTAGCCCAGGAGCAGGAGAACAAGGCCGAGGTACAGGGCATGCATGCCAAGGTTATCGAAGCGGAGGCTGAGGTGCCTAAGGCTATCGCGGAGGCGTTCAGGGGCGGCAAACTTGGTGTAATGGACTATTATAACATGAGAAATGTAATGGCGGATACGCAGATGCGCGAGTCTATCGGGACAACTGCCAAGCCGAATAAAGAGTGATAGTTACGGATCGTCCGGACTCTTATGGGAGTTTACCCATTGAGTCCGGCGCTCCTAACCCCATTAAGGGCGGAAAGGAGGCGTTTCGATGCCGTTCGTGATCATAATAATTATAATAGTGTTTGTTTTGTCCTCAGCGTCAAATTCAGAGAAAAAGAAGCAGGCGGAGTTTGAAAGGCGCGAGGCGGAGCGCCGAAGGAAAGCCATAAATGAGGTGGATGCTGAAAAACGCGAGAATCAGGAAGTTCAACAGCGCGGCGTTCCAACCCCGAATGTTGCGCCGTCATTAAAGCCTAGGGTATCGCAGAGCAGCGGCGAATCCACCATCCGCAACACAAAACCGGATTTGGTTTATGATAAGAAGCCTGAAGGCGCGCCCAATACTATCTATAGAACCATAAAGACATCGTCTGTCAATAAGCCGGGACATGTTGTAGAACCATCCATGAAATCAGGGCACGCCCATATGGAAACCAGCATGACGGGGATAGAGGATTGCGGCGAAGCTAGGGCTTCAGAGAACAATGTGATAGTTGTAGGACAGATAGGGACTGAATTGCCGCGTTTTGATAGTAAAGCGGCTATCGTTTATGGTATAATCTGTTCTGAAATCCTGGCTAAGCCAAAGGCTTTGCGCAGGTAAAACTAAACTAAGGGTAAGAGGTCAGCGCCGCTTAAGCGGCGCTGATCCGAGATGACTATCTATGAAAAAAGCGTTTTACATCATTTCCAGCGTACTGCTTGCAATCCTGAGCGCCATTTTTGTAATATGGCTTCTTGATCAAAATAAAATATCCGTACCATCGGCGGTTGTGGCTGCGATTTCAGTATTTGCTTTTGGAGCGCTGTTGGTCCTATTTGTATATATGCTTCTAAAGGACTGGTTTAATAGCGACGCCGAGCCGCAGATAATGGATCTGGGAAGGCAAGGACGGTTCTGGTCCCGTCACCCATGGGGAAAGATAATAATATGGATGGTTGCAAGCCGAATCCTTATATTTGTACTTGCATATATGGTGGATCTGATTGCAAATGGATATGACGGCGGGATTTTTGAGCGGATGCAGACGCTTTGGCTTAGAAGCGATTCGCCAAGCTATTTAGGCATAGCAAAGAACTGGTATGTAACCGAAGGTGACCCGCGGTTCCACATTGTGTTTTTTCCGTTCTATCCAATGGTGCTGAAAGTTTTCCAGCTGGTCGTTGGCGATTATTTTGCGGCGGCGATGCTTACGTCCTTTACATGCTCAATAGGAGCGGCGATTGTATTGTATGAGCTTGCGGCGATTGACATGAGCAGGCGCGACGCGTTGCGGGCAGTGCGCTATATGTTTATATTGCCAGCAGCGTTCTTCTTTACATCTCCGATGACCGAGAGCCTGTTTTTGCTTTTAACCGTCAGCTGCATGCTGCTGATCCGAAAAAAGAAATACCTTTGGGCAGGACTAATAGGCGCGTTAGCCGCGTTCACGCGCTCAATCGGCATTATGATGATAGTACCCATGGGGATAGAGGCCATTCGCGATGTTATACGAATGTACAGAGAGGGTTCGGGGAAAAAGCTTAAGTCCATTGCGGCCCGCCTTGGCGGTTTGTTGATAATCCCGCTGGGGCTAGGCGCATATGTTCTTATTAATTATTTGGTAACGGGAAATCCCCTGCAGTTTATGGAATATCAATGGGATCACTGGCATCAGAGGATGGGATTGTTTTTCAATACGGTATCATATGAAACCTCTTATTTCCTTAGGGCGCTCAATGACATGGAATTGAAGACTGCATGGGGTTTATGGTTCCCAGGCCTTGTTTACATCTTTGGAACCCTCGCGGTAATGATAGCGGCGGCGCGCAGGATGCGGTCGTCGTATACTGGGTATTTCATCGCGTACTTCATTATGGCGGTGGGGCCGACATGGCTTTTGAGCGCACCACGGTATCTGACCGCGGCGTTTCCTGTAGCTATAGCGCTTTCAGCGCTTACCGGCGGTAAGCGGAGATATGATATAATAGCGACCGTTGTGTGCATAATAGGGTTTATATTGTTTATGTCCGCAAATGTTCTCGGTTGGCCGGTATATTAGATGGATTAAAGGATGGTTTAGATGAAAAATATTTTGATCGTAGTCGATATGCAAAATGATTTTATTGATGGCGCTTTAGGTTCCAAAGAGGCGTTATCAATCGTGCCAATAGTGCTGGACAAGCTGAAAACTGCCAAGAAGGATAACGATATAATTGTTTTGACTATGGATACGCATAGCAGCGATTATTTGACTACACCTGAGGGGTGCAAGCTACCTGTTGAACATTGCATCAAGGGCACCCAAGGTCATGCCTTAAATAAGGATATTGATGCGGAGCTCACACCTGACATGATAGTTGTCGAGAAGGGTTCGTTTGCATGTACCGAGCTGCCCGAATTGATCAAACCTCTTTTAGGCTGCGAAACGGCGATTGAGTTGTGCGGGCTGTGTACGGACATATGTGTGGTATCGAATGCGCTGCTTCTAAAAGCGTACTATCCGGAAAATCAAATTATAGTTGATCCGGCGGCGTGTGCGGGTTCAAGCAGGGAAGGACATGAGGCAGCGCTCAAAACGATGAGAGCTTGTCATATTGATATCATAAACCAAGAAAAGTGTGCCGCATGCAGTCACGGTCTTAACTAATATTTTATAAAAGTAGGAATCGATAAATTTCAAGGAAAATTTTAATAAATAATTTGACTTATAATGGACGGCAAAGCTTGTAAACATAGAAGCTGTGGGATATAATTTACATATCGATCAATAATACATATTAAAACACCTGACAACAAATGAAAGGAAATGGCCATGAAGGACTATATTGAATCGCTCGGCATCATATCGCCAAGGACAGTATACCGCAATGCCTCGCCTGCTATATTGGTTGAAAAGGCTCTGGAACGGGGCGAAGGGAAATTGAACTCTTCGGGTGCGCTGGTCGTAAATACTGGAAAATATACGGGACGGTCTCCCGACGACAGGTTTGTTGTCGACGTCCCAGCGGTGCACGATGATATAGACTGGGGCAATATTAACAGGCCTATATCAAGCGTGAAAGCTGATGCCATCTACAACCGCATGGTAAGCTATCTTCAGGGACGGGATATATTCGTATTTGACGGATATGCGGGTGCTGATCCGGCCTATGCGCTTTCAGTAAGGGTAGTGAATGAGCTGGCCAGCCAAAACCTATTCATTCATCAGTTGCTCGTCCGTCCCAGTGCACAAGAGCTAGAGAATTTTGAACCTGGATTTACAATAATAGCCGCGCCAGGTTTTAAGTGCATCCCCGAGGTAGACGGCGTCCACTCGGAGGCCGCCATTATAGTGGACTTTGAAAAGCGCCGCGTGCTTATTGCGGGCAGCAGGTATGCGGGCGAAATTAAGAAAAGCGTCTTCTCGGTAATGAACTATCTTCTCCCCAAAAAGGGCGTATTTCCTATGCACTGTTCCGCTAATATGGGTGAGGATGGGGGCAGCGCCCTGTTCTTTGGACTTTCAGGAACAGGTAAGACCACGCTTTCAGCGGATCCGTCTCGCATGCTCATTGGCGATGATGAGCACGGCTGGTCAGACGAGGGGATTTTCAACTTCGAAGGGGGGTGTTACGCGAAGTGTATCAACCTCAGTAAGGAGTACGAACCCCAGATATGGAACGCTATTAAGTTCGGCGCCCTTGTTGAAAACGTTATAATGGATGAGGAGACAAGGGAGCTTGACTATGCCAACGCGAGCCTTACGGAGAACACACGCGTAGGATATCCCGTGACATATATACCAAACTGCGTTGCTTCGGGGATTGGCGGGCATCCTAAAACCGTTATTTTTTTAACCGCCGATGCCTTCGGAGTGCTTCCTCCCATCTCTAAGCTTGATAAGGACATGGCGATGTATCATTTTGTATCAGGCTATACGTCAAAGCTGGCGGGAACAGAGAGGGGGATAATCGAACCCCAGGCAACGTTCTCAACGTGTTTTGCCGCGCCCTTCCTGCCGCTGCATCCTTCGGTGTATGCGGAGCTTTTGGGCAAGCGCATAACTGAACATGAAACCAATGTATACTTAATAAACACCGGCTGGAGCGGAGGACCCTATGGGGTTGGAAAGCGTATAAGCCTTAAGTATACAAGAGCCATGGTTTCCGCGGCTTTAAGCGGGGAGCTGGAAGGCTGCCGATATGAACTTGATCCGGTATTTAATATTAACGTCCCGCTGACCTGCAAAAACGTGCCCGACGAGGTATTAAACCCCAGGCTGATGTGGAAGGATAAGGATGCTTACGACCAAAAGGCTAGGATGCTTGCGGAGCGTTTTGCTAAAAACTTCGAAAAATATAACAATATGCCGGAAAATATAATAAAAGCTGGTCCGAGAAGCTTTAATTGACGCGATATGGCTGCTAGTAACGATCCTATTGGCAACGGCAGTCAATAGGATCGTTATAAGCTAGATAAGACCAACACAAGTTTTAAGTGCTTTCGTTAGAAAATGCTTTTGAAAATCTGATACATTTCGTCAGCATCAAGCTGAAGGCCGGTATTTTTCACGGACGCCTGCTGCAGGGTCTGCTCCGACCACAGCCTAAGCTCATCCGCGCAAGGAGCAATGGTTACAGGGTAATTTCTATTGAGATAATCAATAACATCGCCATACTTGAATCCCAATGACGAAAGCGCGGCTTCGAGCCTGGCGGGTCTGAATTTTTCCACAACCCTCATGTAGGCTGGCATGACCATTGCGTTTGCCAATCCATGGGGTATGTCGTAAAAATATGTAAGCGGATATCCCATGGCATGCATGAGCGTAGTTCCTGTCTGGGCTATTGTAGAGCCTCCAATCAGGGAGATCAGCATCAAGCTTTCCCTTAGGCCGCTAACCTCGCCGGATTCGAGCGCTCCCATACATTGCCCGAACAAGTTGAGCGCATACATGTTGTCCGCGTCCGTAAACGGCGAAGCCTTAATGGAAATCATGCTTTCAAAGCAATGCGTAAACGCGTCCATGGCAGTGTATCTGGTAGAATTGAGCGAAAGCGAATCGGTATATTTTGGATCAAGCAATGCAACGCGGGGAAAGGTGAGCTCCCCGCCGAATGAACGCTTTGACCGGATTTTGTGCCATGTCATCACGGAATACTGGGTAACCTCGCTGCCAGTGCCAGATGTTGTGGGAATAGCCGCGATAGGCAATACTCCATTTTTATATCCGTAATTAAATACCTCTTGTGCCGGTATATCATTTGCAGCAAATACAGCGACCGCTTTTGACGCGTCGAGCGGGGATCCCCCGCCGATACCAATTATAAAATCAGCCTTGAAGCCGCGGGCAAGGCCGCCGATACTCCTGCATTGCTCTACATCAGGGTTGTTCTGTATCCCTTCAAATATTTCATACGGGATTTTAAGATCCCTTAAAGCAGTCGTTACGTCGCCAACCGCCCCGCTCGCCTTTCCGGAGGTTTTACCCGTTACAATATATGCCCGCTCGCCAAGAGCCAGCGCCGAAGCGTTTTTTTTAACGGAATCCTCCCCAAAAAACACTTTTGTTGGAAGATGGTAATTGAAATTCATAGCGCTTATTCCTTATAATTTATATATGGAGGCGAAATACTCAAGAGCTAATAGATAACCCCTGTATCCCAAGCCTACTATACTTCCTTTACATACAGGAGTCAATACAGATGTTGAGCGAAACGGTTCCCGGGCGCTGATATTGCTCATATGGACCTCTATGGCCGGCAGGTTGCTCGCCGCTATTGCGTCGCGCAGCGCATAGGAATAGTGCGAAAGCGCTCCGGGGTTTAAGATCACTCCATCACATTGATTCATCGCGTTGTGAAGGGCGTCGATGAGAGCGCCCTCGCAGTTACTCTGGATGCAGGTGACGTCTATGCCAAAATCACTGGCTCGGGCTGTCAGAAGTTTTTCTATCTCGGCAAGTGTGGTTGAACCATAGACGTCTTGCTCTCTTACGCCGGTAAGATTAAGATTTGGACCGTTTAATAAAAGTATATGCATGGTATCCTCCTTATTTGGCGTCGAATACGATATTGTTTTGCCGCCTTTAAGCGAATTATAACATAGCTTTTTAAGTCGTGAAAGGAAGTAAGATGAAGAAACAGTATGCAATTATTGGTGATCCTGTAAGGCATAGCCTATCGCCAGCGATATATAACACCATATTTGATTATTATGGCATCAATGCCGGATTTGTTTCAATACGGGTCAAAAGGAGCGAGTTGAGGTATATAAAGGATATTATAAAAACGAATAGCTTAAGCGGGTTTACATGTACAATGCCCCATAAGCGGGAAATAATAAGATACCTTGATTGGATATCGGTGAACGCATCTGAGATTGGCAGCGTCAATGTAGTAATAAACCAAGACGATGCTTTGATAGGCTATAACACGGATGGAGGTGGCATGCTAGGGGCGATAATGTCCACGGGCTACTGCGTTAAAGATATACGCGCGGTTATTCTGGGGGCCGGAGGAGCCGCCAGGGCAGCTGCGTATGCGTTGGCCGCTGTTGCCAATAGCGTGTCCATAGTAGCGAGAAGGCATGAACAAGCCCACCGGTTGTCAACGCTCATCGAAAGCTGGGGGTGCCGGTCCGAAGCCTATGGTTGGAGGGATATGTCCAGCGCATGTAAAAATGCCGGATTGTTTATCAATGCTACTCCCATTGGAATGGAGGGCCAGTCCGATTTTGACGACGAAGCAGCCTTGGGAATGCTGAACAAGAATGCGTTGGTGCTGGACATGGTATATAAACCACGTGAAACTTTGCTGGTTCGTTTAGCAAGGGAAATTGGACTGCGTTGCGAAAACGGCTTGGGCATGCTTCTGGAACAGGCTTACGGGGCATTTAGGATATGGACAGGCATAAGCGCCTGTGACGAATGCAGAGAAGCGGTAAAATGCGTGCTTGAAACAGTACAATGATTAAGCTTCTATCCGTATCCATTGTTTAACGTTTTAATCATAAACTGATAACGGCCGCGTTTTGCAATAGTTATAGGACTGAAGCTTAAATGTGCAACAAAATTTGCATATTGGATGAGGTCATAAGGCCATATCAGCTATATCAATTCAAGTGCATTTCCTTAATCGAATACTCGATCATCCGGCTGATTATTTCATTTCTTGAGGTATTTGCGCATCTGGAAACCTCGTTTATTTTTGTTATAAGACATACGGGTATCCTTAACGATACTACCTTTGTAGGTTTGCTATGGGTTTGTGGAATACGTTTTATCGTGAGCTTGTAAGACATAATCAATTCACCTCAAAATAAGAATTGTGATTGCATTATATCATAGACTCTATTATTTATCAATGTAATTGATAAAATACACTTGTTACCATATATTGACAAAAATTTTAATTTATTCTATTATGTAAAAAATGAAACTTTATATTAATTAATATTATCGTTGATAAGTATGGACAAATGCAATAAAATGATTTGGGTAAAAATACTTGATAATTTGGAGGACTCGCATGGATGGTCTTGAAAGGCTAAATTCACACATAAGAGAAATCAAAGGGGCCGACAAAGCTGTACAAAGGTCAGCATGGGACAGGCTGAATGAGCTGGCCAAACCGCCCGGAAGCTTGGGAGCGCTGGAGGACATGGCTGCTAGGATGGCAGGTATAACAGGAAATATAAAAAACAAAATTGATAAACGCCGCATAATAGTTATGGCCGCGGATAACGGCGTTGTTATGGAGGGCGTTTCCAGCGCGCCAAAATCCGTTACACTTATGCAGACGGCAAACATGGCTAAGGGGATAACCGGGGTTGCTGTGCTTGCGAAGGAATTTGGCTCTGAGCTTGAAATAGTGGACGTAGGCATTGACTCGTACACAATAATAGATGGCATAATAGACAGAAAGCTGATGCATGGCACAAATAATATAAGATACGGCCCCGCCATGTCATATGATGAAGCTATAAACGCGATACTTGTCGGAATAGAGCGCGCCGACGTAGCTGCGGAGGATGGAGTTAGGCTTGTCGGCGTGGGGGAGATGGGTATTGGCAACACCACAACCTCCAGCGCTGTGCTTTCAGCAATAACAGGGATTTGTGTTGACGAAATCACCGGAAAAGGGTGTGGAATAACGGATGAAGGCTATGAAAACAAAAAAAAGGTAATCGCGGACGCAATCAATAATAATATGCCAAATGTTGACGATCCTATCGACGTATTGGCAAAACTGGGAGGGTTGGATATCGCCGCTATGGCAGGTATATACATTGGCTGTGCCCATAACAGGATTCCTGTTGTAATAGACGGGTACATAAGTATGATTGCCGCGCTTGTCGCGTATAAACTCGCCCCGCTTTCAAAGGAATATATGTTCGCGTCCCACGCTTCTTATGAAAGAGGTTACGCGGTGGCTGAGAACGCGATTGGCCTAAGCGCGCCGCTGAACCTTGGCATGAGGCTGGGGGAGGGGAGCGGATGCCCGCTGGGCTTTATGCTGCTCCAGGCCGCCTGCTGTATTATAAATAATATGGCCACATTTTCAGAAGGAAACATTGCCGATGATTATTTGGAAAACATTAAGGACGGGGATTGTTTTACTATATAATTAACTTTTTTGGAGCATCACTATGAACGTTTATATTACAGGAGGCTGTAAAAACGGAAAGTCAACTTTTGCATTGAATGCTGCTATATCACTATCAGCTGGCCGTCCAATGTATTATGTGGCAACCATGAGCCCATCGGACGACGAGGACGTGGACAGGATCAGGCGGCATAGGTCTGAAAGGAAAGGGCTTGGATTCGCAACGCTTGAAATATATACTGGCATTCAGCAATGCATTGACAAAGTGCCTTGCGAAAGCGTGCTGTTAATAGACAGCATAACCGCTTTGATGGCCAATGAGATGTTTGGCTCAGGGCGCGCTGATGGTTCCGCCTGCGTGCGCGTAACGGAAGGGCTTGAGTTCGTACTCAGTAGAACGAAGGATATAGTTATGGTTTCAGATTACATATATTCAAATGCCGAGCTTTTCAACGGACACACGGATACGTATATGAGCGCGCTGGCCGCTGTAGACAGGCGCATGGCCCAGTTATGCGATGCGGTAATTGAGCTGTGTAACGGCTGCGCTACGTTTCATAAAGGAACGCTTACATCTTTAATACAGGAGGGTACGGTGTGAGGAAATTCATAAGCGGTTTGTCGATGGCGCTGACCATGTTTACCGTGATTCCTTTACCATGCAGATGGGACGATAACGCAAGGGGCATGCAGCTTGCGCTGCTTCCTGTGGCGGGCGCCATAATAGGAGGGTTGTGGGCCTTAGGCGTGTGGATAATAAACTTGGTCAATATGCCCAGCCTGCTGGGAGGGGCCCTGCTGGTTGCAATACCAAATGTAATGTCAGGATGCATACATCTCGATGGCCTAATGGATACATCGGACGCGATTTTTTCGTGGAGAACGCTTGAAGAACGCAGAAGGATTCTTAAGGATTCAAGGGTTGGCGCTTTTGCAGTTATAACGCTTGTCATTGTCCTGATGATCTATTTTGGCGCCGCGTCGTCAATTACTTTTTCAAAGCTTTCGATTGTATCGTTATTCACAATACCGGTTGCGACAAGATGCTGCTCGTCATATGCTATATTTATCTGTAAACCATTAGAAGAAGGCGGGTACTTCAATTTGAGCAGGAAGGGAATAGCCGGTTACCTGGTTATTCTGGCTGTGTTTTTAGCATCAGCGGCATGTCTTTCTTGGCTCGTATGCGGTATAAAGGGACTGATTCCCATTGGTTCCGCACTTGCCGGATACGTGACTGCGCTGTTTTACGCAAAGAGCAACTTAAAGGGCATGGGGGGCGACATAGCTGGTTTTTCGATGACTCTTGGCGAACTGTGCGGCGTTGTTTCGCTTGCGCTGATTGGATAACGACACGTAATAGGGGTAATTTTGAAGGGAGATAAAATGATCTTAATAGTTGGGGGGGCCTATCAGGGAAAACTGAAATATGCAACGGATCGGTATTTACTTAGCGATGACGATATATTTTATTGTGAAAATAAAAGTAGAATTGATTTTTGCAAAAAGGTAATCTATGGACTGGACAGGCTTATTCTAAACCAGCTCAAGGCTGGAATAGACCCTGCCGCTTACGTTGATGAAAACATTGAGGTAATGAAGGATAAAATCATCATATGTACAGATATATTTTGCGGCATTGTACCGGTTGACGCTTTGATGCGGCGTTGGAGGGACGATACAGGCAGGATAATGATAAGGTTAGCCAACGAGTCGGATTCGGTTATACGTATCTTCCTTGGCATGGAACAAATTATAAAATGAACAGAGGCGAAGCCAGTGCCCGCCTCTGTTGGCCATTAACATAAATTATAAAGGAGACCGACATGAACATATACTTAGTGCGCCATGGGATCACTACTGCAAATCGGGATGAACGCTACGCGGGCACCTGGGAAGTACCTCTTTCCGAAGAGGGCGAAGCCGAACTAAAGCGGTTCGCGGAATCGGGCCTTTATCCCGAACCCGAAGGAAAGAGAATAATTACAACAGGAATGCTGCGTACAGAACAAACCCTTAAGGCCATTTACGGCGATATCCCCCACGAACGGTTCCCCGGATTGAAGGAGATGAATTTTGGTATATTCGAAAGAAAGACCTATGGCGAACTTTGCGATATACCTGAATATACCGTATGGCTGAGCGACGAATCGGGCGAAGTCGTATGTCCTGGCGGCGAAAGCCGCAATGAATTTACCAAGCGGGTTATGGCGCCTTTTAACACAATTTTGTCAGAAGGTCGGGACGCTGTGGTAATATGTCACGGCGGCACTGTATCGGCCATAATGTGCAGCTTGTTCCCCAATGAGCGTAACTACCTGTATTGGATACCAAAGTCCGGCAGAGGATATATACTTTTAATTGATCAGGACAAACAATACTATACGGAACTATAGCTCCGCGTTTGCAGTCCTCACATTATCAAAAGGATATACAAAAGCAGATATCGGTTTCCAACGGGTTTTAATCAGGCGTGAAGCACACTGATCCCGCTAAAGAGATCACTGCAACCGGAGAGATGGCCGGCGGTGTGGCGCGAAAGATCGGAAGAAAGCGTATCGGCATAGATCGCGCAGCCTATACCAACAGCTGGTATTATTGACTAAGATGCTACTCGATTTCTACGGCGTCGATAGCGTATTCTAAGAGCATATTAATCAGCTTATTACGGGAGCGGTTGGTCTCGCTGGCTATTTCGTCCAACTTGGCTACCGTTTCCTCCTTAAGTCTAACGGAAATAACCCTGCTGCCGTCTTCACCACGTCTCGCAGTCTTTCTCGTTATCTTTAGAGTACCATTGACCATGTGATATCACCTCCGGAATTAGAATATATTGAACCACGGCATACAAGATATACTATAATTGTCCATCATAGATGTATTGTTTGCTGTCTACATAATATTTATTCATCAGAACGTAAATACAGACGGGAACGGATAAAAAAGTTGAATAAATATTCTTGTATTATATAATGTAATTTGTAAATAAAAGTATAATTTGTATTTACGCGTAAATCTGAACATTAATCGTAAAATCTGTTATACTCTATTATTATAATGCTATCCAAAAGGAGGATAAGGTTTTGGTTGAGAAACAAACTGCTCAAGCCGTATTGGATATGGCTCTTACTACGGGCGGAGATTTTAGCGAACTGTTTATGGAGGATACCGAAAGCAATAATATTTCCATGAATGACGGCAGCGTTGAAACGGCTACATATTCAAGAATAAAAGGCGCTGGAATAAGGGTGCTTAAGGGAACGAAGTGCGCCTATGCATACACCTCTGACACACGCGAAGAAGCGCTTATGGAAACAGCTAGAGCTGCGGCCGCCGCAATCGACGGATTAAAGGAAGGAGAGACCAGGGAATTCTCAGTACGAGACTATAAAAAAATTCCCGAGCTTCCCTTTTCCTCAATAGATAATAAAACCAGAGTGGAGCTTCTTAAGAAAGGGACCGCCGCCGCAAGGGCATACTCGGACGAAGTCTCTTGCGTTACGGCAAGATATCTGGATGTTGACCAGAGAATAATGGTCTGCAACAGCCTTGGAGTGTGGGCTGAGGACAGAAGGCCGAGAACAAGGATTTTTGTACAGGCTATTGCATCAAAGGACGGCGAGGCGCAAACCGGATATGAAAGCCCAGGTCTTGGTATGGGCTTTAAAGCGTATGAAATAATTGATGCAGAAAAAGTCGGCGAGCGCGCCGCAAAGACGGCGGTTACTATGCTTCACGCCCCGCAGTGTCCGGCGGGAGAGTTTCCGGTTACTATTGACGGCGGGTTTGGCGGAGTAATACTCCATGAAGCGTGCGTACATTCCCTTGAGTCGACAAGCGTATCGAGAGGAAACAGCGAGTTTTGCAGCAAACTTGGCCAGAAGGTTGCCAGCGACATTGTAACCGCCATAGACGATGGGACGATGCCTGGAGAATGGGGCTCTATTAATGTCGACGACGAGGGCACGCCGTCACAGCGAAATGTGCTGATAGAGAATGGAATTTTAAAGAGCTATCTGTTTGATCTGCTTGGCGCCCGCAGGATGGAGCATCCGCTTACCGGGTCAAGCCGCAGGCAAAGCTATGCGTTCGCTCCCACGTCCCGTATGACAAACACGTTTTTCGCTCCGGGAAATGACGATGAGGACGAGATGATATCAACAATGGGAGACGGTCTGTTTGCGGCCCAGATGGGGGGAGGTTCTGTAAATCCCCTCACAGGCGAATTCAATTTTGCCGTCTTAGAAGGATATTGGGTTAAGGGTGGAAAGATCTATTGCCCTGTGAGAGGCGCTACTCTGATTGGCAGGGGAGCCGACGTACTAATGAAGATTGACCGGATAGGCAAGAGGATGTGGATGGGCCAGGGCATGTGCGGAAGCTATTCCGGCAGCATACCGACCAATGTTGGACAGCCGCGCATACGCGTCAGCAGTATAGTTGTAGGCGGAAAAGGAGGAGCTTTATGATGAATTATTCGGAATTTAAGCAAGAAGCGTTTAAAATAGCTATGGAATTGGGTTGCGACGCCGCTGAATTATACTTTGTTGAGGGGAGTTCGTTTTCCGTCAACGTTATTGAAAAGGAGCTCGACGAATATAACGTGAAGCGCAGCTTTGGCCTTAACCTTCGAGTTCAATTCGAAAACAAAAACGGTTATGCTTATACGGAATCAATGGACGCGCCGGAGGATTTGGTAAAGCGCGCCATAGATAACGCTAAGGCGATAGAGATGAAAGACGAACATCCCATGCAGGGCGAATGCTCTTACAAGAGCGTTGAAAACCCGGAGAACCCGTTGACAAGCCTTACGGAGAAGGAAAAGATCGACCTGGCGTTTGAGATAGAGCGCAAGATGTTCGAGAAGGACGATCGTGTGGTTCGCGTAGAGGACGCAAGCGTAGCAACGAGTAAAAGAAGGATATGTATATCAAACACAAAAGGCCTTGATGCTGTAAAGGAAAGCGTTGTAAGCTACACTATTGCCGCCCCGATTATGAAACAGGGAGAGGACTATAAAAGCGCGTATGCGTTCCGTGCGGGCAGCAACGCTATGAACATAGACGATCTGGCGTGCGAGGCTGTAAGCGAAACGGCAATGCAGTTTGACGCTTCGCCAGTTCCTGCCAAGCGTTACAGGGTGTTGTTTAGAAATACGGCGGCCGCAGACCTTCTGGCTGCCTTTGTGCCGATGTTCAGCGCGGCCGAGGCACAGAGGGGATTATCGCTTTTAGAAGGTAAAGAAGGGGAAAAGATTGCCTCCGAGCTTATAAATATAGTTGATAATCCATTTTATCCGGGCTATGAGTGTCCGTTTGACGATGAGGGAGTGCCTAGCGTTACAAAGTCCGTTGTGGAAAAGGGCGTGTTGAAAACGCTGCTGCATAACCTGAAAACCGCAAAAAAGGCAGGCGTTGACTCTACGTCCAATGCAGGACGCGCGAGCGCCGCGTCGCCTATTGACGTTGCACCCAGCGTGTTTTATGTTGAGCCGGGCGAGACCTCTTATGACGAGCTTTTAAAGAGGCTTGATAATGGCCTTATAATTACGACTTTGTCCGGGCTGCATTCGGGAGTAAACGAGGTATCGGGCGAGTTCTCCCTTCTTGCCGGCGGACTTTTAGTGGAAAATGGCGAGGTTGTCAGGAGTGTGGACCAGATTACAGTTGGTGGCAGCTTTTTTGAGTTTCTTAATGGAGTAGAGGTAATTGGATCCGACTTATGGATGAGTCCTCCTATAGGACCGGTAATCGGGGCCCCAAGCATATTGGTATCTGAAATTCAAGTGGCCGGCAAGCAATAATAAATAATAGATTTGCATGTTTGTAAAGGGCGGCTGTTGACAGCCGTCCTTATTTTAAATTCACTGCTTATAAATGGCACGTCGAGACAAAATATACAATTTTATCGTGTTGACAATGATACTGGATCATAGTAAAATCTTTGGTTATTGACTTTAACATGATGATTGAGATATAATTATTAATATTAGAAAGGATGTGCGTTTCCCAGCACGAAAGGAATGAATTGGTTATGTTTGCTATAGGCGACCGTATATGCTATCCTATGCATGGAGTGGGTACAGTGCAAAGCATAGAGGAGAGAACCGTTTTGAACGAAACTACAAGCTACTATACGCTTAAGTTTGTATCTAACAACCTTACTGCAATGGTTCCAGTTGATATGGCGGAAAAAGTAGGCCTTAGGCCGATAATTACGCCTAAGGAATGCGAGGAAGTTCTGAATTATATGATTGAGTCTCCAATAAAGGAGAGCGATAATTGGAACCAGCGTTACAGGGAAAACCTGGATAAGCTGCGAAAGGGCGGAATATATGATGTTGCCGATGTTGTGGTCTGCTTAAAAAAACGTAATGAGGAAAAGGGGCTGTCCTCCGGAGAAAGGAAGATGTTTTCTCTGGCCAAGCAGGTTTTGGTAACGGAACTTGCGATAGCAACTAATCGTGATATAAACGAGTTTGGCGATGTAATATAGTTTATATGCGGATAAGGCAAACCAGAATAAATCGCTCCTATTTATATCTAATTTATTTTACTAAGGACGGTGATGCGCTTTGGCTCGCAAAATTGCGAGATTGTTTATTACAGTTTTCGGTATTATAATCGGAGTTACAATAATATATTCGATAAATGAAGCCATGCTTAACCTGGGCACCGGTATGTCCGAGGTATTTGAAGCTTGGGCAGTAGTGGCGATATATATCGCCGCTGGAACTGTTTTTGGACTTATATCATATTTTATAGCTCCTAAGCTGGTGGAGGGGTTTAAAGCGGCAATAAACGCTATTGACCACCGATTGGGCGAAATGCCCCTTTCAGTAATGTTTTTCGGGGTTGTGGGCCTTACTGTGGGCCTATTGATAGCGCTGCTGGTAAGCACTCTGATATCCGGCCTTACGTTTAGATGGCTTACTGTTGTAATAAACGTGCTCCTGTATACGGGGTTAGGTTACCTTGGATGGACAATAATGATAAGGCGGCGCAATGAGATAAATCCGCCCACCTGGCTAAAACGTGGGGGTAAGGGCAAGACAAATATCTACGCAACACCTAAACTTTTGGATACCTCATCGATTATTGATGGCAGGATATTTGACATATGCCGCACCGGAATAGTTGAGGGTACGATCATTGTGCCCGAGTTTGTGCTACAAGAGCTCCGGCATATAGCTGACAGCCAGGACGCACTTAAGCGCAACAGGGGCAGAAGAGGTCTTGACATATTAAAGCGGATGCAGGATGAACTGGAAATACCGATAAATATAACCCAATGCGATTATAACGATATCGACGAGGTGGATTCAAAGCTTATACGCCTTGCCCACAGCATGGGCGGAGCTGTTGTGACCACCGATTATAACCTAAATAAGGTGGCTGGTGTTCAAAGCGTACCCGTGCTCAATATAAACGACCTGTCAAACGCGATAAAGTCGGTTGTGCTGCCTGGTGAGGATATTTTTGTATCCATCATAAAGGAGGGCAAGGAGCTAAATCAAGGAGTGGCCTACCTTGACGACGGAACGATGATAGTAATTGAAAACGGGAAAAAGCATATTGGAGAGGATCTCAGCGTAGTTGTAACAAGCGTATTGCAAACCTCTGCCGGCAGAATGATCTTTGCCAAGGTTAAATCGGCAGAATAATTGTATCACAGTTTAAAGTAAAGCGACAGGGAGGCTGATTGCTCCCTGTTTTTATATAGCTATTCAAGAATAGCCGTATGCAAAAGCCACGTTCTTTTCATGAAATTTTAACGGTATACACTATATTTTTGGATGATCATAGGAGACGTAGGAGCTTGCATCACCCTCAGAAATAAAGTCCCGAACCGTTAAAGGGGCCTAGACGGGTATATTAGTTCACGGGTTATTGGTGTTTAAGCTTTTTTCTGGTAGAGGCCCAGCGCCATATGGACTCGTGTGGCTATAATGGGCCCGGTATGGTTTTTTATATCAAAATAAGCATATCCTTAGAATATCTGCTATAATGTGGGTTGGACTCTCAAATTAGGAAGGATATTGAAGCCATATGGATAATAGAAAGGGATCCTTTGTAAGAGGGGCGGCGGTGCTGGCCATAGCCGGTCTTATTGTAAAGCTCATTGGAGCTATTTACCGCATCCCACTTGCAAACATCATAGAAACCGATGGCCTTAAATTCTACGAAGTGGCGTATCCGTGGTATAGCTGGCTGCTGGTTATCTCGTCGGCAGGCCTTCCAACCGCTATATCAAAGCTCGTTTCAGAACGTGTTACGCTTGGCGACTACAGGGGGGCAAGGGATATCTTCCGCGGCGCAATGCGGATACTCATCATTATCGGAACGGTTACTATGCTGATAATGCTGCTTGGCGCTGAACTCTTTGCAGGAATCACGTATCCTTCGTATGCGCAGGAAATGATACAGAAGCAAAGCATGGTATTTAGAGCGCTGTCTCCTGCATTGCTGTTTGTTTCAATAATGTGCGCCTATAGGGGATACCTGCAGGGAATGCAGCTTATGATGGGAACGGCTGTATCCCAGGTTGTGGAACAGGTAGGAAAGCTTATCATAGGTTTTACGCTGGCCGCACGGCTTTTTCCCAAGGGACCGGAATATGCGGCCATGGGCGCGCTGCTGGGGGTATCGGCTTCAGAGCTTATTGCGCTGATCGTCATATGGCTGTTTTACAAGCGGAATAAGGGCAGATTTAACGCAAAACTATCCTCTTCTCTACGTACCAAACCAATGCGGTTTAGGCATATAGCGAAAAAACTTTTAGTAATTGCAATTCCAATAACCATAGGCGCGTCCATCATGCCCTTAACGGGAATAATGGATAGCGCGATGATAACAAGAGGACTGGCCGGCATCGGGTTCACTATTGACGAAGCTTCATCCGCATACGCCATTCTCAGGGGAAACGTAACCCCAATCATTAACATGCCGGCGGCGCTTACAACTGCGCTTGCGATTAGCCTTGTGCCGGCTATTTCCGCAAGGATGGCGACTAAAAATTATAAAGGCGTGAGAAGCGCGTCAAAGATGGGGATGAAGCTTGCGCTAATAATCGGGGCGCCATGCGCCGCCGGACTATATGTATTGGCCGAGCCGATAATTAGACTGTTATTTACAGCGCTTGAAGGTCAAGAGATTATACTAGCCGCCGATCTTATGAAATCATGCGCTGTCGGCGTGCTGTTCCTGTCGCTGGTGCAGACTATGACGGGCGTCTTGCAGGGGATGGGCAGGCCCAATATCCCTGTAATCAACCTGGTGTTTGGGGGAATATTGAAGGTTATAACTATGTTGATTCTCATGCGCATTCCCACCATAAACATACAGGGCGCCGCGATATCCACAATAATATGCTATGCGGCAGCAGGAATCTTGGATACGATCTATGTGCTGAGAAAAACGGGAATGCGCGTTAAGTTCTGGGATATGTTCTTAAAGCCGATATCAGCCGCCGTTGTTATGGCGGTATCGGTATCGCTTTGCTACAACGCCTTGAATGCCGCGGGCCATAATACCCTGGCGACGGTTGGAAGCGTAGCGGTGGGAGTGGTCGTATATGCTGCATTGATGTTTCTGTTGAAGATGTTTAGTCCCGAGGAGCTTGAGTTCATGCCAGGCGGCCATAAGTTGCGCAGACTTATGTATAGAAACGAAAGATAGAGGCGTCGATGTTAAGATCAGATAAACGAAAGCAAATAAAGGAGAATAAGCTATGCCAAAGCTGATAATTGCGCCGCTGTCGGCAGGCGGGGCAGTGACCAGAAACGTATATCAGGAAATAATAAAGGCGGATAAGCTGTTTATTCAAACGCTTAAGCATCCGGTATCAAGATGGGTTAATGCGGAGGGGCTAAACGCGGCGTCAATGGATGACCTCTATGAAACAGCCGATGACTTTAGCCGTCTTAACGAGCTGATAGCCGAGCGCATCGTATGCGGCAGCGACGCCGTTTACGCGCCCCTGGGACGGGGCTGCTCTGAGCAGCTGATGAACGAGATATTAAAGGCTTCAAGTAAAAACGGTACGCAAGTGGTTATACTGCCGTCCTCGGGCTTTGCGGAGGCCGCCATGGCCGATATTGGCATGGCGATGCCTCCGGCCGCTATGATATGTTCGGCCAGCTCAATGCCTAGGCGGATAAATCCAAGCGTTCCAATATGCATAGAAGAGCTGGACACGCGGTTGCTGGCGGGGGATATAAAATTAACGTTGCAGGAGTATTATCCCGATGAATTTGAGGTATACTTGGCATATATGGCGGACAATGGGCAATATCGTAAAATGAAGCTAAAGCTGTGCGATCTTGACAGGCAGGAGCTATTTGATACCGCAACGGTTTTATACGTTCCCAGCGCTGAATTCGATATGCTCGACCGTTACGGGCTAGAGGACCTTCAGTATGTACTAAGGCGGCTCCGCTCTCCAGGCGGGTGCCCATGGGATGCCGAGCAGACGCATGAAACCTTGAAAACGCCTCTCATCGAGGAATCATATGAGGTCCTGGACGCTATAGAACGCCTTGACACAGGGGCGCTTTGCGAGGAATTGGGCGATTTGCTGCTTCAGGTGGTGTTTCACGCCCAAATTGAGGAGGAACAGCGCGAGTTTACCATGAGGGACGTCTGCACGGAAATAGTGAAGAAGCTGATATACAGGCACCCACATGTGTTTGCTGGCGAGACGGTCAGGAATTCTGAGGAGGTCCTTGCGAACTGGGAGACATTGAAACGCAGGGAAAAGGCACAGAATACACAGGCGGATGCAATCAAGGCAGTACCAAAGGGCTTTCCCGCACTGATTAGGAGCTTAAAAATCCAGAAGAAAGCTGCGGACGTCGGCTTTGACTGGGATAGCGCTGAGGAGGCGTTTTTCAAAATCCGTGAAGAGACCGATGAACTGATGCAGGCGATAAAGTCCGGTGTGGGCATCAAAGAGGAGCTGGGAGATCTGCTGTTCTCGGCTGTAAATGTAGCGCGGTTGCTGAAGCTTGATCCGGAGCTGTGCCTGAATGAGTCGGCGGATAAATTTGCGGACAGGTTTATGCGCATGGAATCCCTAATTCTGGGGTCAGGAAAGCGGTTCAGCGATATGAATCTGTCCGAAATGGATGAATTCTGGGAGAAAACCAAAGCATAGGCCGGGAAATATAAAAAAGTGCTTGTGCATCAGGCGAAAGGCTTGTATAATGTGATTCGGCGTTTATTAATTAAAAATGAAGATAATTGAATCCAAGGAGGAATACTCAACAATGAACAAAACCGAACTGATAAATGCTGTAGCCGATAAGACGGCTATGACGAAGAAGGATGTGGAAAAGGCGATGAACGCCATGCTGCTCACAATTTCCGACACTCTCAAAAGCGGGGATAAGGTTCAGTTGGTGGGCTTTGGAAGCTTTGAGGTAAGGGAGCGCAGCGCACATAAGGGACGCAACCCGCAAACTGGTGAGGAAATTGAAATACCGGCAGGAAAAACGCCGGCGTTCAAGGCCGGCAAGGCGTTGAAGGATGCATTGAACTAATTGAGCTAGATATGGGTATCGCCATATAATTGCTGTATCAATCCTGCGGCATCTGGTTGATGTTGCTGTAATGACGGCTGGATTTGCGTTGCGAGAAGGCATGAGCAAAACACATTCGGCAGCAATGAAAAAGCATATTGGCCGAGCGAACGCGATTTACCTAAGGGAGTAGGTATCGCGTTTTCTTTTATTTTATATCGTGGTATGCTATAATCTTTCCTGGTTGATTAAGAGTTAAAGGAGTTTGGGGATGAAAAAGAAATCGTTGATCAGGCGATTTGTGCGATATTATAAACCGCACCTTCCGTTGTTCCTGCTGGATATGTTCTGCGCGTTGGTAATAGCAGCGGTTGACGTTGTATATCCTTTGCTTTCAAAGATAGCGCTTGACGAGTACTTGCCCAATGGTATGTACGGAGCGTTTTTTATTATAGTTTTTGGTTCGCTGCTGGCGTATATCATCAGATCAATATTCACCTATGTTGTAACGTATATCGGGCATCAGACAGGCGTCAGAATAGAAGCCGATATGAGAAGGGATATCTTTACCCATATACAAAAGCTCCCGTTCAGTTTTTATGATAGAACTAGAACAGGATTTCTGCTTTCACGCTGTACAAACGACCTGTTTGACGTTACAGAACTCGCCCATCACGGCCCTGAGGACCTGTTTATATCAATAGTAACCTTTTTGGGGGCTTTTGCCGTGATGCTTACGATTGAATGGCGGTTGGCCCTGATCTTGATGGCTTTTGTGCCCGTAATGGTTTTCTTTGTAGTATTATTGAGAAAACGCATGAGCACCGCATCGCGCAGGGTAAAGGAAGGAATCGCCATTATTAACGCCGGCATTGAGTCGTCCATATCCGGAGCAAGGGTGGCCAAGGCGTTTGCAAACGAAGATTACGAGATAGAAAAGTTCAACAGGGGAAACTCCAGGTTTGTAAACTCCAAAAAGGAATACTATAAGGCAATGGGTGTATTCATGGGGGGCATGGAGCTGTTTACAAGCATACTGAAGGTTGTAGTGCTTGGATTGGGCGGAATCCTTATAATGAGCAACAGCCTGGATATGGTTGCTCTGCTTACGTTTTCACTATATGTAACCTCCTTTGTTTCCCCGATAAGAAAGCTTGCCATGTTTGCCGAGACATATACCATGGGAATGTCGGGTTTTGCAAGATTTATTGAGATAATGGACACCGATCCGGATATTGCGGACGTCAAAGGCGCCAGGCCGCTTAAGAACGTAAATGGAGACATAGCGTTTAAAAATGTATCGTTTTCATATAATGGAGACATAGATGTGCTTAAAAACGTTAGCATAAATATTAAGGCTGGGAAAAAGCTGGCGCTTGTGGGTCCTTCAGGAGGCGGAAAGACGACCATATGCCATTTGATACCTAGGTTCTATGAACCAACGGGAGGCGTTATAACCATTGACGGAAAGGACATAAAGGGTGTTACATTGAACTCGTTAAGGGCAAATATAGGTATAGTGCAGCAGGATGTATTTCTTTTTGCCGATACGATAAGGGAAAACATCAGGTACGGACGCATAGACGCTACCGACGAGGAGATAATTGACGCGGCGGTTGCAGCGGAGATACACGAGGATATAATGGCAATGCCATATGGATATGATACAATAGTGGGCGAACGTGGAGTTACTCTTTCAGGCGGACAGAAGCAGCGAGTCTCAATCGCGCGCATATTCCTTAAGAACCCGCCGATTCTGATACTGGATGAGGCTACCAGCGCGCTCGATTCCGCTACCGAGGCCAGGATAACAAACGCGTTTGACAGGCTTAGCGAGGGGAGAACCACGATAGTAATAGCCCATAGGCTGTCCACAATATGGAACGCCGACGAGATCGCCGTCATTGAAGGCGAAGGCATCGTTGAACGGGGCACTCACGAAGAGCTTATGGGGCTTGACGGCGAATATGCGGAGCTTCAGAAGGCTCAGCGCGCATAAAAATCGGAGGAATTTTTGATGAACATCAACATAGACGGAATTGTCGCTGGGATAAAATACGGAGAATCAATTCTTAACGCTGTAAATCGGCTTGGTCTGGACAGCGATACACTCAGGATGAAACCACTCGCGGCCCAGATAGGCGGAGAGGTGTTCAACCTAAACTATACCCCCTTCAGAAATGTGTCAATCCACCTTCTCAGGTATGGCGAAGAGGAGGGGAAGAGGGTATATGAGAGGACGCTTCAGTTTGTATTTATTATGTCTGTGCGAAAGTTATTTCCCAACGCTAAGGTATATGTGCGGTATTCGATGGGAGAGGGCTTGTATATAACCATTGAAAAGACTCCGGAACTCACAGAGGGAGATGTTGCGTCCATAAAGGCGGAGTGCGCCGAAATAATCAGCCGCAACATTCCTCTTGTTCGAAAAAGGCTTGATATCAAGGAGGCCCTGTCCTTATTTGAGGCGGACGGTCAGAGGGATAAGGCCGAACTGCTAAGATGGCGTCAGTTCAATTATTTTGACGTCTATATGGCCGAGGGCTATGTCGACTATTTTTACGGCGAGATGGCGCCAAGCACCGGTTATGTAAACGTTTTCGACATACATTGCCTAACCGATGCTGTAGTATTGCTCATGCCGGATCCTGAGCGCCCCGACGAGGCTTCCAAGTATGAGCATATGCCCAAACTATCCGAAGTTTATAGAATGAGCGATATCTGGGGCAAGCTGATGACATGTTCTAATGCGGTGGAGTTGAACAAAAGGGTGGAGAACGGGAGCATCCACGAGCTGATCAGAGTCAACGAGGCGCTTCATGAAAAGGAATATGCAAAGATAGCGGACGATATAGCAAGCAGGCATGCGCAGGCTGTAATGGTTGCCGGCCCCTCTTCATCAGGAAAGACTACATCGGCAAACCGGATTGCGACACAGCTTCGCGTGCTGGGTCTTGATCCGATAATGTTATCGCTTGACAACTACTACATTGACAGGGATAAAATACCCGTAAATGAACACGGGGAAAAGGATCTTGAGCACATAGGCACTCTTGACATTGACAGGTTCAACCAGGATCTTCTATTGCTGTTAAACGGCGAGGAGACGGAGGTGCCCGTGTTCAACTTTAAAACGGGCCGCCGCGATGAAGCCGCAAGGGTTTTGCGTCTTCTTCCAGATCAGCCCATAATAATTGAGGGAATACATGGGCTGAACCCTGTGCTGATCAATGAGCATATAAGCCACGATAAGATATTCAGAATCTATGTCAGTGCCTTAACGACGATAAACCTCGATAATCACAACAGGATAAAGACGACGGATGTCAGGCTATTGAGAAGACTTGTAAGGGATTATGAAACGCGCAATGCGTCAATGGAGCTTACGCTTTCCATGTGGCCTTCCGTAAGGCGCGGCGAGGAACGTTGGATATTCCCTTACCAGGAGAATGCTGACATAATTTTCAATACAACGCTCCACTATGAGCTGGCAGTTCTAAAAAAATACGTATATCCGCTTTTAAAAGAAGTACCTCCTGAGAGCCCATTTTACGGCAGAGCCAGGTCGGTTGTAAAATTCCTCAATTATTTTCTTGACGCAAACGTTGAGGATGAGATTCCCCCAACATCCATCCTGCGTGAATTCATTGGCGGCAATGTATTCTATAAATAAAAGACGGATATCCGCGCAATGGGAATTGAGGTACCGCTTCCCGTTGCGCGATTTATTTAAACCGCCCAAACGGCTATATACAGCTACATTAAGTTGTTATTTACCTACTTGTTATCACCTGAACAGTTTTTCGGATAAACAGAATGATCTCAAGGACGCGGCTACCCGAGAAACCGTTGATAATTCTCAGATTATTGCTTTGTTTGTCCCATTGGGAGCCCCTGTATGCGCTGTTGTTCAACGGAGAGCCTGAAGCCCTGTTCCACATGATTAATGGTTGTCTCTGCGAGGCGTCTATATTTGATTCAGAATCCACAGGATTAGTATGCCCATCGAAATCAGAGGCGGAAAAAACCATTCGGCATGGTTTGATCACCCTTTGCAGTCATGCCGCCGCCAGGATCAGGCGGAAAAGCTGTGCAGGGCTAAGCTTTGTTCAGGAAAAATACTGTATTTAGGATTATAGGGGTGTGAACGGCATGTAAATATGCAATCAGTGGATGACAAATCGCTTTAGATGGGGTAAAATTAAAAGATGGGTATGTATACACTAAGGATAAAGCATAGGAGGCTTTTGTGAAACGCATTATAGCCTTGATTTTAATATCGGTATTTATACTTGCAGCCGGCTGCTCAGCTGAAAACGGGCCTCAAGGCGAATTAGAGCCGGGTATCAAGCTAACGGACACGGCGGCGGAGCCAACTCCTTCGGTCGAGCCGTCAAATACGCCTGAGGATAAACAGGGGGCGGGCGTTATAGGGTTTGTTATAAGGGACGATAATGATTATGGAACATATGAACTTATGTATGGTTTTTTAAAATCCGCAAGGGACCTGGGCCGTCCGTCGATGCTGTTTAAATACGAGGATGGTAAGGCGCTTGAAGCTGTGGAAAGCGCGTATTCGAGCGGATGCGAGGGCTTGCTAATTATGAGTGACGGAGGCGCAAACGCCGCGGCGGTTGAAAGGGCAAGGGAATATGGTATTAAGGTGGTAGTTCCCGTGGAGAAATATGAACAAGACGCAGCCGACGCTAACATATATGTTGATGATACGGAATATATGGAAGACGTATGCCTGGTAATAGCCCAACGAATGGAACAAAGGGGGCTTGATTTGGGAACCATACTTGTGTATGGCTCCCAAACGGAAAGGGTATTTGAATCCTTTTCAGACACCCTTAAAGCACACTATCCCCAATACAGCGCGGTTGAGCTGACGAGTACGGGTAAGGGCGAGCAGAGCGATATAGAAAAGCTTAGCAAATATCTCTATGATAACCGGCATATAAAGGGCATGTTCGTTACGGACGCAAAATCTACGCCAATAGCGGCGGCGGCGCGCGATAACGCTCAGGCTCTATTCCGGTCAGAAGGAGGGGAGAAAACGGAGCCCCCCGATGAAACGCCAAAAAGCCCGCTGGATGACAGCGGCATAGCCATAACTATCTGCGGTTGCGAACTGTCTGATGAGAATATTGCACTGCTAAGCGGCAACGATATATATGGATTGTCCGTAACGCCCTATTTTGACGTGGCCGCGCAGTCAGTAATACTTCTTGACGGGCTGTTGGCCGAATATTATACCGGAAAAAGCTTTAGCGTGAGAAGACCGATAGCCAGGAATGAAACGGTTGCCAGATATGTTGGCATATACGATGAGATAAAGGAACTCTTTGGCCAATAACGGCCGAGTGTGATACCAATGAGCCGTATAGAAAAAAAATCATGGAAGCGTATTGATTGGATAACGCTGATTATCGTATTTGTATTGGTTGGCTTTGGGCTGATTAGCCTGGCCAACATAATGGCCACGCCGTTTAGCGGCCAAGAGCAAAGCCTGAGCGATTATATGAGCAAGCTCAATCTCGAGTACGTGCAGAGGCAGGCCCAGAACTTTCTATTCGGGCTTGCAGCCATGATAATAATATTAGTTATCGATTATCAGATTTATAAGCCGCTGATTTCTTATGTTTATATTGGCAATCTCGCCCTGCTGGCGCTGTTGTTCGTAGTTGGAGAAATACGGGGCGGGGCGCTGGGATGGTTTGTACTTGAGCAGATTGACAGGGCGCTTCAGCCATCTGAGCTTTGTAAGGTAACGCTTATAGTCCTTTTATCAAAGGTCGTATCACGCGCAATGGACAAGGACGGCGGTCTTAAACACTTTAAGGACATAGTAACCTGCCTGGTGCTGTGCGCCATTCCGGCGGGTATAGTCATATGGCAGTCCGACTTTGGCACGGCGTTTGTATTCATAATAATTTTGATCTGCATATTTTTCGTGGGCCGAATAAGCTGGAAATATATAATCGCCGCGCTCGTTATAGCGGCTATTGTATTCCCTATATGCTACCTTTATTTGTTCGACGATTACCAGCGGCTCAGGATCGACGTGTTCTTAAACCCTGATTTGGACCCCCTTAATGCAGGCTATAATGTATCGCGTTCAAAGATTGCTATAGGCTCGGGCCAGATGTGGGGAAAGGGTTACTTTACGGAAGGAACGCTGGCCCAGCTCAGGTTTGTGCCTCATAGAAATACTGACTTTATCTTTTCAGGTATTGGGGAGGGGCTTGGATTTGTCGGCGGGGCCGCACTAATAATCACATATTTTCTATTAGCGTTCAGATGGCTTTGGATTGCGATTAAGGCAAAGGACAATTTCGGCACATGCCTTGTGGTCGGTTCTATTGGAATGCTCATAGCCCACGTCTTCGAAAATATTGGCATGACTATCGGTTTAATGCCGGTTACGGGTATTCCGCTGCCATTTATCAGTTATGGCGGGTCAAATATGCTTACCAATATGCTCTGCGTAGGCATTGTGTTGAATGTGTGGATGCGAAGGCCGCAGAAAAAGGATGGCTTTAACCAGACAAAGCTGCGGTTGTGAACTTGGAAATACATACGCTGACGACATGCGCATAAGAGCCGGATGAAAACCGTGTAGTTTTCGCTCTTTGCGATTTTGCCTCCGGCGGCTTAGAACCTTTTTTGCAAAAAAGGTTCTAAGAACTCCAAAAAATGCAAAGGGATAATATAAACTTAGGAGTATCACCCGAATTTTACAATCCATCAAAAACAGCGAAGATAACTTGGATACATCCTCAAAAAGTATAATCCATCAAAAGCCGGCGGCATGTACGCCGGTCTTTTGATACCTTG
>ENA-UOJO01000097-UOJO01000097.1-human-gut-metagenome-genome-assembly--contig:-P57-NODE-97-length-139794-cov-25.957413_pt1 | contig 139794 bp, 123 predicted proteins | sample MGYA00242351_ERZ723898 | MGnify/ENA metagenome assembly ERZ723898 | reverse complement strand
ATTTTCAACGGTATTACCGTAAACACTCCTTCTATCTCTGCTATTATTGCCATAGTGCTGGCTGGTGTGCTCCTGCTTGCTTCCGGCTTTGCTTCGGCTTCAGAAATAGCTTTTTTCTCGCTTTCTCCCTCGGACAAGAATGATATTGACGAACGCAAACATCCTGCTGACGAAAAGATAAGCTTTCTTCTGGATGATTCCGAACGTTTGTTGGCAACGATATTGATTACTAATAATTTTGTGAACGTAACCATTATCATGCTCTGCAATTTCTTCTTTATGAATGTGTTTGTATTCCATTCTCCGTTGGCAGAGTTCCTGATATTGACTGTTATTCTTACTTTCTTACTGCTGTTGTTCGGTGAAATCATGCCGAAGATTTATTCGGCGCAGAAGACGTTGGCTTTCTGCCGTTTCTCCGCACCGGGGATTTATGCCTTGGAAAAGGTATTCTATCCGATTGCTTCTGTCTTGGTGCGCTCTACTACTTTCCTGAACAAGCACTTCGCCAAGAAGAATCATAATATTTCCGTAGATGAACTGTCGCATGCACTGGAGTTGACGGATAAGGCGGAAATCTCCGAGGAGAATAATATTCTGGAAGGGATTATCCGTTTTGGTGGCGAAACGGTAAAGGAGGTAATGACGTCGCGCCTGGATATGGTCGATCTGGATATCCGTACCCCTTTCAAGGAGGTGATGCAGTGTATCATTGAAAATGCTTATTCGCGTATTCCTATTTATTCCGGTTCGCGGGATAATATAAAAGGGGTGTTGTATATTAAAGACCTTCTGCCGCACGTGAACAAAGGAGATAACTTTCGTTGGCAATCATTGATCCGGCCTGCTTATTTTGTGCCGGAGACAAAGATGATTGATGATTTGCTTCGTGATTTTCAGGCGAACAAGATTCATATTGCTATCGTTGTGGATGAGTTCGGAGGTACTTCCGGACTGGTGACAATGGAGGATATCATTGAAGAAATTGTTGGTGAGATACATGATGAATATGATGATGAGGAACGCACGTATGTCGTGTTGAATGACCATACTTGGATATTTGAAGCTAAGACTCAGCTTACGGACTTTTACAAGATTGCGAAAGTGGACGAAGATGAGTTTGAGAGAGTGGTAGGGGATGCCGATACACTGGCAGGGATGTTGCTTGAGATTAAAGGTGAATTTCCCGCATTGCATGAGAAGGTGACTTATCATAATTATGAGTTTGAAGTGCTGGAAATGGACAGCCGCCGTATTTTAAAGGTGAAGTTTACGATCCTGCCGAAAGAAGAAACGGAAGGGGCGGAAGACAAAGAGTAAAATGGGATTATTTCTGCAAGATAAAACGAATGATACACAATGGGCTGTCTGGAAGGTGGAGGAATCACTGGAGGCATTGCTGGCTCTTTTACCTGATGCGCGCAGGGTCTGTTGTAAACAGGAACTTTTGCAATTTGCTTCCGAACGGAGAAAGATAGAGTGGTTGTCTGTCCGTGTCTTATTGTACTTTATGTTGAAAGAAGATAAGCAAATAGGTTATTCCTCGGAAGGCAAACCGTTTCTGACTGATGATTCCTTTTTTATCAGTATTTCGCATACGAAAGGGTATGTGGCGGTGATTCTTAATCCCAAAACTCCTGTTGGCATTGATATTGAACAATATGGCAAACGGGTACATAAAGTTTTCGATCGTTTTATTCGTCCGGATGAGCAGGTAGAGGCTTATCAGGGAGATACTACGTGGGGGGGGCTGTTGCACTGGTCGGCAAAGGAAACGGTTTTCAAATGCATGAAGAATGCCGATGCTGATTTGCGGAAACTTTGTTTATCGCATTTTATTCCTCAAAAGGAAGGCACTTTTCAGGTTAGAGAATATGCGACGGAAGGGCAGTCACTCTTTTCTGTGGGGTATCGTATCTGTGAGGACTTTGTGTTGACGTGGACTTCGTGTTGACGCGGACTATGTATTCTATAAAAAATAACGGTGAGCAATGAGTGGAGTCTCCACAAATTGTTCACCGTTTATCTTTGGTCACTTATCTTTCTTGTTAAGTCTGTAACTTAGTGCGCCAGACGGACAGAATGATTGTTTTATTTCTCAATTAACGTGATGCCGTCAAGACAGAAATAGGCAGCAGTTTTTATACCATATTCATTTTTATCACTAGAGTCGGGTATAAATTTAACTTTTACAGCATTTTGGAGCGGGGTTAGGTCAAACCATATCCATTCTTTAACAGGAAGGTCATTATCGGTCTTATAATTTGCTAATAAGATTTCTGCTTTTCCTGTTTCATTACCAGCTTCATCGTATCCTGTTGCTGTAACTTTATACCAATCTCCCGCCTTGAAAGCCCTTGCATAACCGTCTCCTTGTATCATACCCATGTATGCCCATGTACTGTTTGCTATCCAGGTTCCTTTTAATTTATAGTTAGTATCTAATATGGTCAGAATTGCTGGAGTTCCATATTCTCCGTCGGTACTGTCTACACCAATATACACACTACCAATTTTAGCTTTACCTGTTATTGGTGCAGGACTATTGGCTGTTTGATTATCTGTTATATTCATATAAGAAAATCCGGCAAAACTATAACCGGAACCCCAGTCGGCATAATAGTGGTTGAAATTAATTAAGTTTTTAGGATCTTTGAAATCAGTTTCTTGGAATGCCTGATTGTTGGGAGTACCGTCTGCGATAAATTGACTGTTTTCCTCGGTCAATAGATTCTCAAAACTAACGACCACTTCGTTTTTTACATCATCGTCATCATCCCCGCAACTGCAAAATACAAATACTGACAACAGTAGTAATAAAGATAATTTCTTCATGTCCTTTTTTAATTTTTAGTTATTAATTGTTTTATTGATTAATTCTTGAAATGCAGGTTTTCGACAGTTGTTACTTCTGTCGATATTTCTCCCATTTGCCCTGCGTCTTGATTGACGGCAGTCATGATTTTCACAAAGTCTATACAATCCAAAACGATGGATTCTCCATTGCTGTCTATTGCCCAGTCTATTTTAAAATTACTGCCTTCTTTATCATTGCGATGATTGTCGGCATATCCCCACGGATAGCAATATCCTACCCATAATCCATTTTCCGGAACAGCATTGTCCTTTAAGCGTGTTCCCCGGAATGTTATTTCATTTTCCTGTATCCATACAGGATAATAGGACTCTTGGTTATGAAAGCTGTTCCGGAGGATTTCACCTTCGTTTCCTTGATTGTCTTTCCAAGAGACATTCTGGTTTGCCGGTTCCGGTCGATAATAAGTGATCTCATATCCACGGGTCTCCGTATTTTTCCCGTATTCGCTTCCGGCCAGCTCATACCACTCATCATCGGGTTCTCCATTGCCATTTACATCTTTAGATACAAATACGATACCCGGTTCGGCGCTTCCCCCTAATTTTCCTGTTTCTGTTTTCAGATTGTAATAAGCATTTCCTTTTATCTTGAAATCATACTCTCCTTCTACGTTCGGGATTGATTGCGGGAAACCCAGAACAATGTAACCACCGAATCCTCCTAAAGTGATGATTGATTTTTGCCGTATTTTGCGGGTTGCTTCTTTCAGTATATCATCATAGGTAAATCCATTTTTATAGGCAGATGTAGTAGTATTGATAAATTGTCCCGGAGCCGGCCTGTACTCCCATACCTTATTGGCAAAAGCCAATGAATTTTCTGTTTCTCCGGTATCATCAATATCGCTTCGGGAAGCCTTGTCGCTGAATACGATTGTATTTGGATTCAGTCCGATATTATTCAGGCGGAACAAGAGTTGTCCTTGTTGGTTGAAACAAAGCAAATCTCCATATACGGTGTAGTCATAAGCGTCTGTGATATATATATTCCCACTGTAGGGATTGACATTGATTCCATAAGGAGTGCTGATATTGGTTCCGTCCGTAATGAAATTTTCACGGACAGTTTCTCCTGTTTTTAGATTGAATGTCTTGATAGAAGCGGTTTGTGTACTGTAATTATAGTTATATAGATAAGCAATCTCTCCGTCAATAGCAAAGTTTTGTACTCTCTCATTATAGTGGGTGACTACCTTTGTCCGGCAGTCTATTTTTGCGAAATTATAATCTCCGGCTTCTACATCTTCGCCACGGGTGGCTACATAAACGACTTTTTCTTTCGTATCGGCAATGATCTTTCCCGGATTCGGACCTACGATAATTTTATCGGTTTCCTTGAATGTAGCGATGTCAACCACGGACACTGTATTGTCTACCCCCAATCCCGACGCATGGTCCAATCCGCCGGAGTTGGAAACATATAACTTGTCATCCTGTACACAAATTCCGTCAGGATTACGTCCCACTGTTGTCATAGCGTCTATGGTAAGCGAAGCCGTGTCAATACGTGCTACCGTACCGTCATAAGAACAGACATAGGCTTTTTCTTTATGAAAAGCAATGTATCGCGGTTCCCGGGGATTTCCGTTCTCTGTCAGCATTTGAATCTGTTTCAGCGAGTTTCCCGTTTGGAAATCCACTATTTCTATCGTACTGGAAACGTTGGCTACAATATATATCTTGCTACCGTAAATTGCCAGATCATTAGCCGTATCTCCCAGTCCCCGGTGATTGATCGTCTTGAAATAATTGCGTACCATTCGCTGGTTATTGAAAGAAAAACGCATCAGCGAACTGTTATTCTGATTGAACAATCCTTCGCACAACGCATAGAGTTCGGCTGTATCCGTCTCTGTCGGGTCACCTGTGATGTCCGATGAGGTGAAGGGCTTGTCCTCCATATCATCGCAAGCGTTGAGTAATAATAGCAGCGGCAGACAGAACTAGAATATATATGTTAGTTTCCTTTTCACGTCCATAATATCCTTTTAATATTAATATCTTATCTTCAATGTTGCCCTGACTGAACGGCCGGGCATGGGGAAGAACTGAACAATCTCGTAATTTTTATCCAGCAGATTCAAAACCTCTACGCTAAGAGACGTTGTAACTTTTCTTATCCGGAAGTCTCGGCCGGCTGAAATACTGTGATCGCTGTAACTGGCCAACCGGTTTTCGGGAATGTTCTGTCCCAACGCATAACGTTTTCCCGAAAAGAGGAACGAATAAGATAAATCTATCCAGGGTGTTTCGATGCCCGCTTGTCCCGAAGCGGAGACGCGGGGGGTGTAGGCTATCTGATGTTTATATGTCGATTTGTTCGAACTGGCATCCGGAGTTGTGACATCTAATGCCCGTTGATAAGTATAGTTCCCGGAAAAATTGATACGGATACTTTCCCAGGGTTGGAGCGATAGGCTTCCTGTGGCGTCAATACCTTTGATCTCTACACTGCCCAAATTCCTCATGCTCCACACAGCAAGGTTCTTGGTCGGGTAAGCAATGATTTTGTCCGTCACTTTGTTATAATATGTGTCAACGGTTGCCGACAGGTAGGGCAGGAATGTACATACATTTCTGCTATACGTCAAACCGATATTGTATTGACGGGCATTTTCGGGTTTCAATTTGCTGTTACCCACTTCCTGATAATATAAATCATTGAAACTAGGCAAACGGAAAATATCTTTGTAGAAGAAACGGACACGAAATTCTTCATTCCGGAAAGGCTTGAATGTGGCGCTGACGTAAGGAGTTAATTTGCGGTGATTGCCTGCGCTTCCTCCCTTGTCGGCCTGCTCGTTGATAACGGTTGCCAAGGCGGAAACAGATAGAGTGAACCATTCGTTGACGTATTTTCCGGCAATGGCTGTCAACCACGAATAGCGTGTGGGATGTGCAAAGTCTGCCATGTTGGCATTCATCGTGTTGATACTGCCGTCGGTAGATAATGAAAACGAAAGATTGTTCAGCAGCCTGTATAACACGGAGGCGGAAAGATAGTATTCCTGCTGGTAATAGCTGTTCTCTGTTTTGCCTTCATTGTTTTTGATAGCAGGGTCCAGATAATGCTGGTAACTCCAGTTCCATTTGGCAGAAGTCCGGAATACCCATTGCCGGCTGAATTCCTTTTTATATTGGCTTTGTATAAATGTATTTTTGTCCCAGAGGTGCTGTGCGGAAAAGTCGTTATATAGCGTGGTCGCTTTCGGCAATCCCCTGGAAGACTGGAAGTAGTAAGCTTTTAGCCGCCATTGCTCTTTGTCGGAGAAGTTGCCGTAAAGCCCGGCTTCGGCACGGAACGTTTCGACATCCGTGTTCTTCCGTTTTTCACGTGAAGTCAGGTCGTCTGCTGCGTTTCCATAACGTAGCGTGTACGGATATTGTCCGTCTGACGACATCCATTCACCGTTCGCCGAAACTGTCCATTGGGGGCTGAGTTGTTGTTCCAATAAGATAGAGGGATTGACAAGTCCCCACGAACCGGTTTTGAAAGCAGCGCTTATATTAGTTCGTTTCCCTTTCTCAAAGCGGGGAGTGAGTGTCTGTATGTCCAATATTCCTGCAGAAGCGAAGAAACGTGCCGGTTGGAAGATATTGTCACTCTGCCCGTTGCTCAACGAAAGTTGATCTACATTATCAAGTGAGAAACGGCCGATGTCGATCTGTCCCGTCTGACAGTCCGTTATGGCAATTCCGTCATAGCCTACGGCGGTGTGCTGTGCTCCCAAACTGCGTATGGAGACAGTTTTCAGACCTCCTATACCTCCGTAGTCTTTTACAGTCACACCGGCAAAATGCTTCACCGCATCGGACACTTGCAAGGCGTGCAGATTCTTCAGGGCTTCTTTGGAAAATAGTTGTAGAGGTGCAGTAGAACGGACCTCACGGGTCTGGTAAATATCAGAAACGGTAACCTCCGGAATAAAATAGGTATGCGTTGTATCCACTTTCTGCTGTTGTGCAAAAAGCGGTATGGATAGAAATTGGCAGCAGAATGCTGCACAGATACTCATATAAAACATCACATATCTCATCCTTGATTTTCTGGCTGTTTTCACATTTTAAAAGTGTCCGGGCGAAATCCCTTCGACCGGACACGCTAAATAAACTTTGGCAGAGTTTATTAATTTAAACATACTTTCTCTGAATCAGAGTGATGAATGAAATGATAGACGAATTGTCCGGTTCATTAGACTCAACGCTTTTTCCTCGAAAGCAGTGAAATTGGTTGCACGGCAGGTCTTCTGACTTGTTCCTGTTGCGGGCGCCTTCCCGGAAGTTTCTTTCCAGTGGCTAAAAGTAGGTTGCTCGCAACGTAATGTGTGGAACTTACAGCAGCGGGACTGTTCAGGATTTACACCTGATTCCCTTTTAATCGCTTCCCTCGTATGTGAGAGTTGCAAACCGATGCGCGACAAAGATAGATAGTTTATTTGTTTTATGCAAGAAAGAAGAAGATTATTGATGTATCATCAGGTATTCTTCAATCGCTTGTGCGGTAGCATCTTTCAACAATACGGTTTTCTCTTTATTTAATAGGTATAAAGTAGGGATCGCTTTCAGGTCATACAGTTGTTTCTCTTTGATTGTGAATTTCTTATCATATCCGTTAATCCATTCTTTGGGAAATTCATTCAGATGTTTGCGCCAGTCATCCAACTCTTCATCGGGGTAGATAGAAAGGACGATCAGCTTCTTCTCCTTTATGAGTTGGCTGATGATAGGGGCTTGCTTTAAACCTTCGATTGTCTCCGTACAAGCGTAGCAACCGGGATTATTGATAAATAGTAGAAGATAATCGGCATTAAGCTGATAGAGGGAGCCTTGAGCGCCGGAAGCAAGGGTATAGGTGAAGTTTATAGCTTTGGTGCCTATGCGGTTCTTTTGAGCTAATTCCAACCGTGCCTTGGGGCGTACTTTTTCTATCTCTTCCAATACGGGAGAGGCTGCCATTGCTTCCAATACGGGAATATAAAATTCCTCGTTACGCATCGGAGAGTTGGGGTCATATAAGTATTTATCCGCTAAATCGGTGACGTAGGCGAATACTTTCTTGTCTACGTTTGTGCGGTCGATCGTTTTGCGTATAGCTTCCTGTGCGGTTTTGAGGGGGACATGATTCAGAATGTCGCAGTAATCCACCCACGCCTGTTCGGTTATTTCCGGATGATGAATGTAGTTGGTGTCGGCGAAGTTCACATTATCCCAGTAGTGCTTTACTAAGAACTCGGCACGTTGTTCCGGTGCTACCATTATTTGAGGGATAGCGGGCAGCGTGAAAGTCTTGATAGTGTCCTGTGACACTTCGTTTTTAGTCTGGCTTGAAGCATTCCCGCTTTTGCAGGACCAAAGGAGGAGGAAGCAGAGAATGGGAAGGATATTTAAGTTTGTTTTCATGACTTGCTGTTCTACATTTATCTGATTATTTTTCAAGTTGCAGGCAAAGATAACTCCCTTTTTATTTTATTCAAAACATTCTTCTTTTTTTGTTCGGCAGGATATTATTTGAAGTTATCAGTTAACTATAATTTCGTCGGAGGGACTTGACAAATGCTTTTTTATGTTGTATATTTGTAGACAGAGAACGTGAAATCAATAACAGAAGAATGAAAAAGTATGGAATAAAAGTAGAAAGTGGTGTAATTTTACAACAAATATAGATTGTCTTCTCCTTTTTTGATGAGGGGAAGGGCGATCAATACTGGCTAAAGGCTGCGAATTTTATAAGGTTCGCAGCCTTTTTTGTTGTATTATTTCGGAGGTTTTTCTATGAATTTTTATTTTAAAGTTTATAATAAACGGAGGGGACGTTTATAATAAACGATCATTGAATTTATTAATAACGATAAGAACGTTTATATAGTGGAATGTTCGTTTTTTTTATGTAACGCTTATTCTAAGTCTCGAGATTTGTATTTTTATGGTAATAATAATTGAAGTCTTTCTCCGGTAATTTTTTCGGAACGTGTAAGCAGACTCGAATGAGACGAGTAATAATCTATATCTGCCGGAGAAAGATTATTTCTCTTTCCCCAGTGTAAACACGAATTCCAGTCCACCGCTTTGACTGCTTTTGGCGGAGATATTGCCGCCATGAATAATCACGGCATTTTTTACGATAGCCAGCCCCAAACCGGTACCGCCCAGTTTGCGTGAGCGACCTTTATCTACCCGGTAGAAACGCTCGAATAAACGGTTCAGGTGTTCGGCCGGTACGCCTACGCCCGTATCGGAGAAACTGAAATAGTAGAAGTTCTCGTCCTCACGGAAACAGTTGATGTTGATTTGAATATTCGTTCCGGCGTAAGCAATCGCATTATCCATTAAATTGCGGAAAATGGAGTAGAGCAGGGAGTAATTACCCTTGATCTGTATTCCCTTCTTTAATGAGTCGACGATAGTGATATGTTTTTCTTCCAATTCCAAAGCAACTTCGTTGATGATGTTACCTACCAATACACTGATGTCCACCCGTTCCATGTCGATCATGTTGGCGGCTTCGTCCATGCGCGTCAATACAGATATGTCACGCAACAGCCGGCTCAGACGATTACTTTGTGCATAACAACGTTCAAGGAAAGTGTTCATTTTCTCCCGTGAAATATTATCATTGTTGACGATTGTTTCCAGATACCCTTGGATACTGCTGACAGGTGTTTTCAATTCGTGGGCAATGTTCTGCGTCAGTTGGCGTTTCAGGCGCACCTGTTCTTCTTCCTGAGTGACATCGTTGATAGAAATCTCGAAACTGGCATCTTGGAAGATAATACATTCTACGATAAATGTACGTCCGTTCTTATTAATAGTAATAGACATCCGCTTCTCATCTTTACTGAGCGAACGTTGTTGCTGGTTCTTGTTTATAAAATGGATAATCTCTTTCAGCTCACTGATTGCAAAGACCTCTTCCGTCGTTTCCAGGTTAGAGTCGGAAATCAGATTGCTGTATTGGGTAAAGAGATTGTTGACCAGAATCTCCTTTTTGTCTTTCGTGAATATCCCTAGTCCCTCGTGCGAAATCTGAAGATGGGTAATCAGTTTTTCACGTTCGATATAGAGTGCTTCTTTCGTTTCGTGCAGACGTTTGTAGATCTGAATGATATGCTGTGAAATTTCTCCCAGTTCGTTGTGCGGAAAGGCTGACTGCATCGCCATTTCGATAGGCTCATTCCGGTCGGCACGCATGGCAAACTCGCGGAGTTGGCTGATCGAAGTTCCCAGCTTATTGGTGAATTTATAGAAAATAATCATCAGCAATAAAGAAACAATCACGGTGAACCACAGGTAATGCGGGTCTGCTTTCAGGTTATTGATTAAGCTGACATTATACGGCAACGCCGACCGGACAATATAATCCCCGTAACGTGTGGCGGAGTAAAAATAAGGAAGTCCGGTGGTTTCGGAAGTACGGCGTACATCGAATCCGTTTCCTTCTTTCAAGGCTCTCTGCACTTCGGGACGGTCGCGGTGGTTTTCGTGTTTTATTTCTTGTGTCTTATAACTGTCATAAATGACATTTCCCTGCAAATCAATCAGCGTCACACGCAAATCCTTCAATGCATGGTCACGGATATATTTGTCGGTAGTTTCTTCGATAGCCGGACTATCGTTCAGTTGTTCGTACAGCCGGCTGTTATAGTCTTGTAACTGTGTATTCAGCAGTTCGACTTTATATTCCCTTTCCCGTTGGTACTGATAGGCGATGAAACAGATCGCGAATACCAGGAACAACGAAATGACCGAAAGAAAGAGTTTCCGGCTGAAAGAGAGGAAATGTTTTTGATTGACAGGTAGGTTCATAATCAATAATTATTCTGCTTCGAAACAGTATCCGTATCCGAGGCGGGTGACAATGCATTTGCCGTATTCGCCTATCTTTTTCCGCAAGCGAGTGATATTTACGTCGATAGTACGGTCGAGCACGTAAACTTCATCGCTCCAGATGCGGGTGAGGATATCTTCGCGTGAAAATACACGTCCTTTGTTCTGTACCAATAGAAGCAATATTTCAAATTCTTTTTTAGTAAGCTGCACTTCTTCGCCGTCGATACTAACCTTTTTCTTGGTAATATCAATGACCAATGACTGATAGACGAGCCGTTCGGGGGCTCTTTCCGTTTCCGCTGTTGCGGTACGCCGGAGTACGGCCTTCACACGTGCGATCACTTCACGCAGGGAGAAAGGCTTGGAAATATAATCATCCGCTCCCAGGTTAAAGCCTGTGACCGTATCGTTTTCCGTATCTTTGGCCGTGATAAAGATAATGGGCACTTTAGCTGTTTTCTTGTCTTTTTTCAGCATATTCGCCATTTTGAAGCCGGAGATTTCTCCCATCATCACATCGAGGAGAATCAGGTGATAACTGCTGATGTCCATTTTTAGCGCTTCTTCGGCAGAATTGGCGGTATCCACTTCATAACCTTCGTTTTCAAGATTGAATTTCAGAATCTCACAGAGGTCTTCTTCATCGTCGACAACTAAAATACGGGTTTCGTTCATAAGATATATGTATTAATGTGATATGACAAAGTTAGTCTTTTTTTTATTTCGGGACAAAGATGAGGAGACTTTGTTACGGGCGGATGAAACAAATATTACAATCGTATTACATTCGGCGGAATACGGCTGTTCGGACGAAATTTAATAGTTTTTATTGGCCGGGGGAGGAAAAAACGTTTGTTATTTGTTATCTTTGTTAGAGAAATAGAATAGCAATAGATTAAAATACAACTTGCAAGCAATGATAAAATTTGACTTGAAAAATCACAGGCGCGAAGTGATAGGGGTGATCATCGTCCTTTTCCTTCTGATAGGAGGGATTTCCGTTTTTAAATACACCTCTTTCAATTCCGGTTTCGAGATTGTTGATGATCTGGGAGGGAATATCTTTCCTTCCGCCATACTGTCGGTAGCCACCACGGATGCGCAAGTAATCACGCCTTCGGACTCTATGTATCTGGGAAATCCGAAGTCATGTATTGCCGTGCGGGTGAAATCAAGAACCGCTTATAGCCGTGTGCGTATCGAGGTGGCGGAGACGCCTTTCTTCTCCCGTTCCGTGTCGGAGTTCGTTCTAAATAGACCGCGGACTGAGTATACCATTTATCCTGATATAATCTGGAATTATGAAGCATTGAAAAATAATGTTCAGGCCGAGCCGGTCAGCGTAGCCGTGAAGGTGGAAATGAACGGAGACGACTTAGGCCAGCGGGTGCGTACTTTTTCAGTACGCAGCATCAACGAGTGTCTGTTGGGATATGTGGCAAACGGAACAAAATTTTATGATACCAGTATCTTCTTTGCCGCCTATGTCAATGAAGAAAATCCTATGATTGACCAATTGCTTCGCGAAGCGTTGAATACCCGTATCGTGAATCGTTTTCTGGGATACCAGAGTAAGGCGAAAGGTGTGGTAGACAAGCAAGTCTATGCTCTTTGGAACATCTTGCAGAAACGCAAATTCCGTTACAGTTCGGTTTCCAATACCAGCCTGTCGAGCAATGTTGTTTTCTCGCAACGGGTCCGCACGTTTGATGATGCACTGGACTCTTCACAAATCAACTGTGTGGACGGTAGTGTGTTGTTTGCGTCGTTGCTTCGTTCTATCAATATAGACCCGATTCTGGTACGTACTCCGGGACACATGTTCGTGGGGTATTATACCGACAACTCCCATAAAGACATGAACTTCCTTGAAACAACAATGATTGGGGATGTTGACTTGGATGATTTCTTCCCCGACGAGCAACTGGATTCCACCATGGTAGGTAAATCACAGAACGAAATGTCTCTGCTCACCTTCGAGAAATCCAAACAATATGCCAACAAGAAGTACAAAGAGAACGAAGAAGGTATCCATTCCGGAAAGCTGAATTATATGTTTTTGGAGATTTCCAAAGAAGTACGCAGGAAAATACAACCGATAGGGAAGTAGTGAACACTTTTTTTCGTATTTTTGCCCGAGTAATCATTTTAATGAAAAAGGATGCAAGGCAAGAAATTTATCTCTCCCGGAGCATGGTTTTCTATGAACTATCCGTCGGACTGGAATGAGTTTGAAGACGGCGAAGGCTCTTTTCTTTTCTATAATCCCGATGTATGGACGGGAAACTTTCGTATATCTGCATTTAAAGGCAATGCTACTTACGGCAGGGATGCCGTTCGGCAGGAACTGAAAGAGAATGAATCGGCTTCATTGGTGAAGGTCGGGGCATTGGAGAGTGCATATAGCAAGGAAATGTTTCAGGAGGAAGGAAAATACTATACTTCTCACCTGTGGATTACCGGTATCGGCAATATCGCTTTCGAATGTTCGTTTACTGTTCCCAAAGGCGGAAGTGTGAAGGAAGCAGAGGAGGTTATCGCCACTCTGGAGATTCGCAAGGAGGGTAAGAAATATCCGGCGGAACTTATTCCTGTCCGTCTCTCCGAGATTTATCAGATTAATGAAAGCTACGAGTGGGTGGTATCTACCGTGAAAGAGGAACTGAAGAAAGATTTTCAGGGAGTGGAAGACGACTTGGAAAAACTTCAGCAGGTGATTGACAGTGGCAAGATAGGACCGAAGAAAAAGGACGAATGGCTGGCAATCGGCATAACGGTATGCACCATTCTGGCCAACGAAGTGGAAGGCATGGAATGGAAGACCTTGATTGACGGCAACCGTGAAGCTCCCGTACTTGAATACAAGGACCGGATTATCGACCCGATGAAGATAGCTTGGAGCAAAGTAAAAGCAGGGCAGCCTTGCAATGTTATTGAAGAATATAAATCCTTGATTATTAATTACTAACCACTTACCTAACTAATTACTAAACTACGTGGCAGTACCTTATTTACAAGTAGACAACCTGACCAAGTCCTTCGGCGACTTGGTTCTTTTTGAAAATATATCTTTTGGCATTGCCGAAGGCCAGCGTGTGGGACTGATCGCCAAGAACGGTACCGGAAAAACAACCTTGTTGAATGTCATCGCAGGCAAAGAAGGATATGATAACGGAAATATAGTTTTCCGTCGTGACCTTCGTGTCGATTATCTGGAGCAAGACCCGCAATATCCTGAAGAATTGACCGTCCTTGAGGCTTGTTTTCATCACGGCAACAGTACCGTGGAACTGATAAAGGAGTACGAACGTTGTATGGAAACCGATGGACATCCCGGACTGGATGAGCTTTTGGTGCGTATGGACCAGGAGGAGGCATGGGAATATGAACAGAAAGCCAAGCAAATCCTTTCCCAACTCAAAATCCATAACTTCGACCAGAAAGTGAAGCAGCTCTCCGGCGGACAGTTGAAACGTGTCGCTTTGGCTAACGCCCTGATTACCGAACCGGACTTGTTGATTCTTGATGAGCCTACCAACCACCTTGATCTGGATATGACCGAATGGCTCGAAGAATATCTCCGCCGTACCAATCTCAGCTTGCTCATGGTGACGCACGACCGTTATTTCCTCGACCGTGTCTGCTCGGAGATTATCGAAATAGACAATCGGCAGCTTTATCAATATAAAGGGAATTATAGCTATTACCTCGAAAAACGTCAGGAACGCATCGACGCAAAAAGTGTGGAGATAGAACGTGCCAATAACCTCTATCGTACCGAACTTGACTGGATGCGCCGGATGCCGCAGGCACGCGGACATAAGGCCCGTTATCGGGAAGATGCTTTCTACGAACTTGAAAAGGTGGCGAAGCAACATATCCGCAATGATAATGTGAAACTGGAAGTAAAAGCCTCTTATATCGGCAGCAAGATATTCGAAGCCGATCATCTTTATAAGAGTTTCGGTGACTTGAAGATTCTGGATGATTTCTCTTATATTTTTGCCCGTTATGAGAAAATGGGAATTGTAGGCAACAACGGAACGGGAAAGTCTACATTTATCAAGATACTCATGGGGCAGGTACAGCCTGATAGCGGTACGGTGGATATCGGCGAAACGGTTCGTTTCGGTTATTATTCACAGGACGGTCTCCAGTTTGACGAACAGATGAAGGTGATTGATGTGGTACAGGATATTGCCGAGGTCATAGAACTGGGCAACGGCAAGAAACTGACGGCATCCCAATTCCTTCAACATTTCCTGTTTACTCCCGAAACGCAGCATAGCTACGTTTATAAATTGAGTGGAGGTGAACGTCGCCGTCTGTATCTCTGCACGGTTCTGATGCGTAATCCCAACTTTCTGGTGCTTGACGAGCCTACCAACGACTTGGATATTATAACTTTGAACGTGCTCGAAGAATATCTTCAGAACTTCAAAGGTTGTGTCATTGTGGTGTCACACGACCGTTACTTTATGGATAAGGTAGTGGATCATTTAATGGTATTCAACGGACAGGGAGATATCCGTGACTTTCCCGGAAATTACAGTGATTACCGAGATTGGAAAGATGCGAAAGCGCAACAGGAAAAAGAGGCTGAGAAACCGCAGGAGGAGAAGACGGCCCGTGTCCGTCTGAATGATAAGCGGAAGATGAGCTTCAAAGAAAAACGTGAGTTTGAACAACTGGAAAAAGAAATAGCCGAACTGGAAACGGAGAAGGCGCAGATTGAAGAACAGCTGTGCAGCGGTACGCTCTCTGTGGACGAACTGACCGAGAAGTCAAAACGATTGCCGGAAGTGAATGACCTGATTGATGAAAAGACTATGCGCTGGTTGGAACTCAGCGAAATAGAAGGTTGAATTCCGGATAATAATAAACCCGAAAATTCTGATAACCAGATACCCCTGATAACATAAACCTTTATGACAAACCTGACCAATTATCATAGTCATTGCCTGTATTGCGACGGACGGGCCAATATGGAAGATTTTATCCGCTTTGCTATCAGCGAAGGCTTTACTTCCTATGGCATTTCTTCCCATGCCCCGTTGCCGTTCTCTACTGCATGGACAATGGAATGGGATCGGATGGATGATTACCTTTCTGAATTCTCCCGTCTCAAAGAAAAGTATGCTGATAAAATAGAATTGGCAATCGGCCTTGAAATAGATTATCTGGATGAGGACAGCAATCCTTCTTTGCCTCGTTTTCAGGATTTGCCGCTTGATTACCGGATCGGTTCGGTACACATGCTGTATTCTCCGGAGCGGGAAATCGTGGATATTGATACTCCGGCAGATACTTTCCGTCAATTAATAGACAAGCATTTCGATGGTGACTTGGATTATGTGGTTCACCTTTATTATAAGAATCTGCTTCGTATGGTAGAATTAGGGGGATTTGATATTGTAGGTCATGCGGATAAGATGCACTACAATGCTTCCTGCTATCGTTCGGGGTTATTGGATGAACCGTGGTATGATACATTGGTTCGCGGATACTTCACGGCCATTGCCGAACACGGCTATATTGTAGAAATCAATACCAAGGCTTATCATGAACTGGGAACATTCTATCCTAATGAACGATATTTCACTTTCTTGAAAGAATTAGGTGTTCGGGTGCAGGTTAATAGTGATGCTCACTATCCGGAAAGGATAAATAATGCTCGTGCCGAAGCTCTGGCTGCTTTGAAGAAGGCAGGTTTCACTTCGGTAGTAGAGTGGCATGATAGAAAATGGGAGGACACGGGAATATCAGTTCCTCGGTGACCGGTTATTTATTTGTAAGTTGGAGTGCAAAAGATTCGTGAGACACGATTTCTTTCTTTTTTATATGAATGATATAAGTGCCCGGTTCTGAGATAGCAATCGGATTATCATTGTCTATTAGTAAATTGGTAGGATGATAAACACTTGCGTAACATAGATCATTGATGACAGCCGCTTGTGCTTTTTTATCATTGCGGATGATATGAACGGAGCGACTGTCGAAATCGCGCACTTTTTGTTGTGTGGTGGCTGGAAGTGTCAGATATACATAAGATGCAGGTGCATCTTTACGGTGTTTTAAGTAAACTGAGAATAATTTACTTTTTAGAATTTCGGGTTTGTACATTCCCATAAAATCTTTCCATTGTCCTTCTTTATTCTCGGTCAGAGTGATGCAAGTGTCCGCCTGCAAGATGATATATCCGGTATTATCATGGAAAATCCGTTTATTGTCATCAGACCATACTTTGCCTTTGCTGAACCGTTGGTCAATAGATGTCATAATAGTGGCTGTGCTGTCAGCATGGATGTTGCTTCCCATACATAATACATAGTTATCCGTAAATATCCAGGTTTTATTCGCCTCCAGTTTGTTACGTTTCAGCTGCATAGCAGTAATTCCGGTATTTTGGTAAGTCGTTCCTCCTACATAGGAACTGTGATTTCGCGCATCTGTTTTATTGGGATTAGGAATAGGCGCATTGCTTTCATAAGTAGTAATCCCCGGGATTCTTCTCCAATTCCAAAAAGGAAAAATGTTATGGTATTCATCTCCATGCACATACGTATACAATGCACCGTCGGCCATGTAATATCCTTTCAGGTTATCCTCGTTCACCAGTTCCGTGCCGATTACTCGTTCGGAAGCCATACGTACGGAAGCCAGCCAGGTAGGAGTACGGTGAACGGTATAGTCCGACTCCCGGAAATGTTTGTTTCCGGTGAATGAGTTGGGGACTTGTGAAAAAGAAGAATTTCGAAGAATCATTTTCTTTATTTGATCGGCAACTTCCGGTTCGCTGCTTTTCATTAATGAATGTGCGGCAAATAGTAAACTAAATCCTTTGTCAATATCTGCGTTGCGGAATAGTTGGCGGTTAAGCGCATTTACATCCCAATATCCCCTCCAGATAATCCATTGGTAACCTTCTAGTAGCAGGGAGGTGAGAATTCTTTGTTGTTCCTGTGAAAAAGCAAGGGTAGTGCCGGTAAATAGTTCCGAATAGAAACTCATATTGCATATAAAAGACAGGCCGTAATTGCCAAACTGTTGTTGGGGCCCGTGCTGGTGAAAACTCCAGTCAGCTTTGATTCCTTCTTTTTGTCCGAGAGTTATTTCAGAGGCAATAACTTTCCGTGCTTCTTTTGCCAGTTGCCAGTCATTCTGCAATAAAGCTCTGATTAGTACATTACCTGCCAGCCAAACTTTGTTCTGTCCTGTCATGCCGAAGGATGAATTCATCATTACTTTGATTGCGCCTTGTTTTTCCGGTTCGCTCATTTCTTGTTCGAACAATAGGAATGCGGGCCCGAGTGTACGTGGAATGCCGATTTGATTATACCACCAATTTTTGCATACCAGTTTTCTACTGAACCAGAAATTCATTGCTTGATGAATGGCGTTAGTCAGTCGGGTTCTTTCAGACGGTTTAAGTATCTGCTTTTTCTGGTAATGGTATTTAGTGAGTTTCAATATCCGTTCGGTATGTTTTTTCGGTTCCCACCCGGAACGTTTCGTATCTGCGTAGTTGATATCTTCCCATGAACCGTCCGTATGGAGAGTATTTATTAAATGTTTGATTTCTTTAGGGGAGATAGGATATAGTTGTTGTAACTCAATTACATTCTGGTCCGAAGCTTCCTTCTCTGGAGGGATTGTTGATAATTGCCTAAGAATCACCTCCTTACCTTTATCTTTGCCGACAGTGGCATTTATATAGTTTCTTTTGATTAAGGCGACTGAGTCATTGAACGCTTCTTGTGCATCGAGCGGTGCATAGCTTAATAGACAAAGAAGTAACGAGAGATAAAGGTAAGAGGGTGTGATTTTCATATTTTCTATTCTAGACTGTTTTCGGATTGCTTTTCTGTATTTTATTTATTCTGTCCGTTTGCAGGCATTCGCCAGGAAAAACTCATTCAATGCATCTTCGTAATTTCCGTGAATCAGAATATGATGATTGCCCAATGGATTCTTCAGGAAATACTCGGCGGGAGTATTCATACGGATACGTACCTGTGTACGGCACATATTGATATAATTCGTGTTTTCGGATAATGTTCCCGTGGACAAGTAATATTCATCCAGACATTCGCCGCCACATTTAATAATAGTCACGTCTCCTGTTGGAAGTAAGCCTTGGATAGCAATACCTTTTTCTGTTTCGAAGTGGTTGCGGATAATGTATCTTTCCGTTTGTTTAAGGCCTATGGTACAGTGAGCTAATATAAGCTCGTTGGTGCGGGAATTAATCATGGAAGGATTCGCCATGAATCCGTCTTTTCCGGTTAATGACTTCACGGCCAGCAAAGTAAATATCGACTGAAGATCCCCTTCACAACCTGCCATTATGCCATCGTCATTCAGCAAAGATAATGCCAGACAACCGGTAGTGTCGATTTGCTCAATCAGTTTGAAACAACTGAGTGTCAACGCCTCCAACTTTTCTTCTTCGCATACTTTCTTAATAGCCCGATATAATCGCATCGCTTTGATTAAATCTTCGGGAGTTCCTTCACGGCAAGCAAGAGCTTGTGAAGCAACGGCAGCACAGGAAGCGCCTACCTGTTCATCTGTGATTTGTTGAAAATGTTCATAAATTCGTTCCAATGGAATGTCTATGTATTCGATACCCCAACGGCGTTTTGCCAGAAGATAGTCAACATTGCTGGCGACCAACCAGGATGAAGGTGTTCCGATAACTCCGATGCGTTTGCCGAATAAAGAACGTTGTGCCCGGAAATTATTATAGAGTATATGTACACGTTGTATGATTGCCGGTAATTCACCGTGAAGAATTTCGCTTTTCATTCCTCTTCCGCGTAACCATGTAGATATCTCCAGAGCGGCTGCAAGTGAGTTTTGCATACCGTCGGCCAGTAAAATGGCAGGGCGGGGAAGTCGTTCGAAATGTTGGATGACCAGTCTTTCTACTCCGCCGGTAGCGATAAAAATAATCTTGAAATCATCACTCGTCAACTTGTCCATATCCTGATAATCGACAAGCTTGACAGTATAATATTTTTCGAGTTCGCTTAAAATCGCTTCATGCGAACTGCGCAGCGTGGCTTGTTTATGAAGTAGTGACGCAAATGAGATAAGGTGTATGGTCATTATGATATTGTTTTAAGTTTTCCGTATGACAAATGTATAGCTTTATTTTCAAAATCCCATAACGTTTTTAACCTTGCTAAGGTTTTTAAAGTTTTTATGTCTCTGTATTCAAATTATTGCGTACATTTGCAGCTCTAAGTAGATAAAGTAAATAGTAATTAAGTAATTTGTAGTTAAAATTATGCCAACCATATCCATTCGCGGAAACGAGATGCCTGCATCTCCTATCAGAAAACTGGCTCCTTTGGCAGACGCTGCCAAACAACGCGGAGTTCATGTATTTCACCTGAACATCGGACAGCCTGACCTGCCCACGCCTCAGGTCGCGATTGACGCGATACGCAACATTGATCGCAAAGTGCTGGAGTACAGTCCCAGCGCAGGTTATCGTAGCTATCGCGAGAAATTAGTAGGATATTATGCAAAGTTCAATATCAATCTTACAGCAGATGATATAATCATTACGTCGGGTGGTTCGGAGGCGGTGCTTTTCTCTTTCCTTTCCTGTCTGAATCCCGGGGATGAAATTATTGTTCCGGAACCGGCTTATGCCAACTATATGGCATTTGCTATCTCTGCCGGAGCGAAGATCCGCACTATCGCCACGACTATCGAAGAGGGTTTCTCACTTCCGAAAGTGGAGAAATTTGAAGAACTGATAAATGAACGTACCAAAGCTATCCTGATTTGTAATCCGAACAATCCGACCGGTTATCTATATACCCGTCGTGAGATGAATCAGATTCGTGACTTGGTGAAGAAATACGATTTATTCCTTTTCTCCGATGAAGTATATCGCGAATTTATCTATACCGGTTCGCCCTATATTTCTGCCTGCCATTTGGAAGGCATCGAGAATAATGTGGTTCTGATTGACTCCGTTTCGAAACGTTATTCGGAATGTGGAATCCGTATCGGTGCGCTGATTACCAAGAACAAAGAGATACGTGACGCTGTTATGAAGTTCTGTCAGGCTCGTTTGAGTCCCCCTTTGATCGGACAGATTGCTGCCGAGGCTTCATTGGATGCTCCTGAAGAATATTCACGTGAGACCTATGATGAATATGTGGAACGTCGTAAATGCCTCATTGACGGATTGAACCGCATTCCGGGTGTTTATTCTCCGATTCCTATGGGAGCTTTCTACACGGTGGCGAAACTTCCGGTAGATGATTCGGATAAGTTCTGTGCCTGGTGTCTTTCGGACTTCGAGTACGAAGGGCAGACAGTCTTTATGGCTCCGGCTTCCGGTTTCTATACCACTCCGGGCTCCGGTATCAACGAGGTTCGTATTGCTTATGTATTGAAAAAAGAAGACTTGACCCGTGCGCTTTTTGTCTTGCAAAAGGCTTTGGAGGCGTATCCGGGAAGAACGGAATAAAAGATGTCTCTATCACTTTTCATAGCCCGGCGTATCTATCGTGAAAGCGATGGCGGAAAGCAGGTATCACGTCCTGCGGTCCTCATTGCTATGGCGGGTATTGCTATCGGACTGGCTGTAATGATTATAGCGGTAGCGGTAGTGATCGGGTTTAAAAGTGAAGTGAGAAATAAGGTCATTGGATTTGGCTCGCATATCCAGATAACGAATCTGGATGCGGTCAATTCTTATGAGACACATCCGATTGTTGCTGGCGATAGTTTGATTGCCGCCCTTTCCGATTATCCTGAAGTGAGTCATGTACAACGTTATTCCACCAAACCGGGAATGATAAAAACAGACGACGCCTTTCAGGGAATGGTGCTGAAGGGTGTTGGACCGGAATTTGATTCCCGCTTTATGAAGGAATATCTGGTCGAAGGAGAAATTCCCGTTTTCAGTGATTCTGTATCTTCCAATCAGGTGCTTATTTCCAAGGCTTTGGCTACTAAGATGAAGTTGAAGCTAGGAGATAAAATTTATACCTATTATATACAAGATGAGGTTCGTGCCCGTCGTTTGACGATTGCCGGAATCTATCAGACTAACTTCTCCGAGTATGATAATCTTTTTTTATTGACTGATCTCAATCTGGTGAACCGCTTGAACGGTTGGCAGCGGGAGCAGGTGAGCGGAGTGGAATTGCAGGTTCGTGATTATGATAAGTTGGAAGACGTAACTTATGAAATCGCTATTGATACCGATAGTCAGCGGGATAAGTTTGGAGGCATATATTATGTACGGAATATTGAACAACTGAATCCCCAGATATTTGAATGGCTTGGCTTATTGGATATGAATGTATGGGTGATTTTGTTCTTAATGATAGGGGTTGCCGGATTTACCATGATTTCCGGTCTATTGATTATTATCATTGAACGTACTAATATGATAGGAATCCTGAAAGCGTTGGGAGCTAACAATTTCACTATTCGTAAGACGTTTCTTTGGTTCTCTGTTTTTCTTATCGGAAAAGGAATGCTTTGGGGAAACGTGATCGGTCTGGCATTCTACTTTATTCAATCTCAATTCGGAATTCTCAAACTCGACCCGGAAAGTTATTATGTCGATACAGTATCGGTCTCTTTCAATATCTGGCTTTTTCTTTTGATTAATATCGGTACATTGTTGTCGTCGGTGCTGATGTTGATCGGTCCTTCTTTCCTGATAACGAAAATCAATCCGGCAAACTCTATGCGATATGAGTAAGTCTTCCTTCCGGATATAAATAAACAGGTTTATTATCTTCTCATAAAATCACCTTTCCCTCGGAAAAGGCGGCATAGCTTGAAATTAAGAGATTGTATCGGTTGGAGAATATCGAATATGGGCAATGAGAAATAATATTTTCTACCTCCCCCCATTTCTTTGGCTGTCCGGTTAATCACAATAGCTTGCGTTATGTAACGAAGCAGCCATATCAATAATGCAATACCTGCTACCAGCCAATGAAAGTTGAGTATGCCGAATACGATACCTGCCATACAGGCGACATAGAATAACAGGCGGGAAAATGTTTCGAATCCCGACAGGTAACGTTGTGCTCCACGGTAGAAGCGTGCGGTAGCCATATAACTAATTTTTTCTTCCTTCCAGTCTTTGTAGCGATAGACGGGCTGTATACGCATCGTAGCGTTGAAGTCAGTTTCTACGCGCGTATTCGTTTTGGTTACTATTTGATTAATGAACAAGTCATCTTCTCCGCGTTGCAGGTTCAGATATTTGGAATATCCTTTTTGTTTGAAGAATAATTCTTTACGGTAAGCCATGTTACGACCGATACCCATATAGGGGTTTCCGGCCAAGGCGAACCCCAGATAACGTAAAGACTGAAATAATGTATCGAATGCGATACGTTTGTGTAACCAGCCTTTGATACGGTCGTATCCGCTGTACCCCAATACGATTTGCGTTTGCGAAGTGAAGTTGCGCGCCATAAGTTTCAGCCATTGGTTACTTGCAGGCATACAGTTGGTTTCCGTAAATACAAGCCAGTCGTGCTTGCTGGCTTTGATACCTAATGTCAGAGCCAGTTTCTTGTGGCTGATATAGCGGGCGCTGTCCGGTGTAAAACTATGGTAGAGATGAGGATATTTTTCTTCCATGTATCCCAGCACATCTTCTGTTTCATCAGTGGAAGCGTCATTGATAACAATGACTTCGAACTGCGGGTAATCTTGTTCCAGAATAGCAGGCATAATTTTACGCAGGTTATCAGCTTCATTGCGTGCACAAAGAATGACGGAAAGTGGAGGCAATTCCCGTGAGAAGTGGGTTTCCTCTTTGCGTACAGTCTTATTGCGAACGTGTATCCGATTGTACAAACCGAAATAGTAAATAAGCTGAATGATAAAAAGAATACCTGCCGCCGATAAAAGAATCAGTTCGGCAGTATTGAATGTAAATGCTTCCATTGAATTTAAGTGTCGTTTTTACGCCCGCAAAAGTACGCATTTTTTCGATAGTTCCCTCATCTTGAAGGAAGGTTATTTCGCAAATCCAGATATTCTTTCTTGAACATATTCACGAAAAGGAAGAATAGCGAGAGTAATAACGGCCCGAAGATGACTCCCATAAATCCGAATAACGGCAAACCGATGACAACTCCGAAAATAGTGATGAGCGGATGTGTGTCCGCCATTTTCTTTTGAAGGATAAATCGGATCAGGTTGTCGGATTGTGACACGACGATGGCTCCGTATGCAGCGAGCCCGATTGCATGGAACCAGTCTCCGCTAATAGCCAGATAAGCGGCTACGGGAAACCATACCAATGCTGTACCTACCATTGGAATAATAGTTGCGAAGCAGGTGAGGAAACCTAATAATAGTATATTGGGCGCTCCGAAAATAAGATAGCCTATCATGGCGACGCCTCCCTGAATGATAGCCAGCAGAGGAATGCCGATAGCATTGGAACGTACAATCATGTTAATCTCACGAATGACTTCCTGCGTATTTGCCTCATTAAAAGGAAGAATGTCGTTGACGTATGCTTCCATTTTTTTTCCTCCTATCAGCATAAAGTAAAGCACGAATATCATGACGAATAGATTGACTGCAAGGCTGCTGGCGCCTTCCATAATTATCTGTCCGACACGAGGGAGGATAGATACGATGAATGATAGCGTATCTTTTCCCAATACATCATAACCGGTCTTTTCTTTAATAAATTCTGCTACTTGCTGAATGGGTTCGATAAAGGTTTGCGGAGCCAGATTTATATCCTGAAGTTTGTTTACCACTAGCCAGATTATTAATCCCAGCGGAACAAGAAACACCATAATGGTTTCTGCCGTAATCAGTAATGCACTGATGCTGCGTTTCATTTTCCGCTTTTCTGTCAGATAATTCATGTGTGTGCGTACAAGTATATACATAGTTAATGCTCCCAGTAATCCTCCCAAAAAAGGAGTGATTTGCCGGAAGATGATAACTCCCATAAATAGAATAATGACAATGAGGGAATATTTCCAGTATTGTTCTTTGATGCTCATATCGTGCGATTCGTTCGTTTATATAATAATAAACACGAAAAGCACCGGAAAGGTTTGTTTTATAATGGCATATCAATATGAAAAATTGTTTTGCCGGGATTGCTTTCCTGAATGGTGAGATGCCCGTCGTGAAGGCGGATAATTTGTTTGCATAGGCTTAATCCGATACCGCTGCCTTCTGATTTGGTGGTAAAAAAAGGAATAAATATCTTTTCCTGTAATTCAGGCGGAATACCCGGGCCGTTGTCCGCAATGTCAATAGATATGTGTTCGTCTTGTTGCGCATGGATGCTGATTCTGCCTTTTTCTTTTCCTTCCAGTGCTTGCATGGAGTTTTTCAGAAGGTTAAGCAGGACTTGGGAGAGTTGGTTCTCGTCACCTTTCATATAAATCGTTTTAGGTTCGCAGGTCAGTGTGAAGATGATATTGCTTTCTTTGAAGTCGCCGGATAAAAGTTCCCGGAGATTTTGCAGGGTTGCCGTAAGTGAGAAAAGTTTCTTTTCGGGTTTTGGCAGGTAGGAGAGGTGACGGAAGGATTCGGTAAATTGCAATAAACGTTCGCTTTGTGCTTGAATGATGCGAAGTCCGCGAACTGCTTTTTCGTTGATGTCCGGATAAGTGGACAGTGTTTGTGACAGGGAGATAATAGGAGCAATGGTGTTCATTATTTCATGAGTGAGCACGTGGCTTAGTTTGTTCCACGATTCACTTTCTTTGTCGCTAAGTTCGTCACCGATATCCTTGATAGACAAGAGCGTTATTGTTTCATCTTGTAGTTTCATCCGGCTTTGTGAAAGACTGAGGTGCTCCTTTTTGCCTTTTTCTTGCAGTAAGGATTCCAGTTGTCGGTATCGGGTTAATTGCTGGCAGTCTAATAAGGAAAGGGCAGTGCTGTTTGCTATGATTATTTTTCCGGTAGAATCCCATGCTAATACACCGCTGGGCACTTCTTCCAAGAGTGAGCGGTAGAAGTGTTCCTGTTTGGAATATTCTGATTGAGTTTTGGCGAGCAGGAAATTGATGCGGTTGAGAGAGCGGTTCAGTTTTTCCTATTCTTTACTAACGTTTTGTTCGGGAAAGTAAAGCATATTATCCTTGTCTTCTATGGCATCGAAAAAGACACGCAACTTTTGGTTGAATGAATTTAGTTTATTTACCAGCCTGCTGATTTGGAAGAGGGAACAGGTAATTAGTAATGTGCCTATTACAAATCCGCGTTGTGAGATGATAAGCCAGACGCCTGTTCCCGAGGTGACGAGGATAAGCATGACGTGTAGTAGTATAATCCAATAGATGTGTCGGCTGAATATCATGCTGTTCAGGGTTTGAAACGTTTTAGTTTGTTATAGAGTGTCTGACGGCTGATTCCCAATTGTTCGGCGGCGGCAGTCAGGTTGCCATTATTTTGCAGAATGGCTGTTTCAATGGCTTGCCTTTCCACTTCTTCCAAATTGGGGACAGTGCTGGTGGTTTGCGGCTTCCAGGTTTGTTTTACCAAAATGTCTTTGGGGCGTATCACGTTGCCTTCACACAAGATAACGGCTTTCTCGATAGCGTGCTGCAGTTCCCGGATATTGCCCGGCCAGTGGTAAGAGCGTAGTTTCTCTATTGTTTGCTCATGCATTCGCATTTCCGGGCGTTGGTATTTCGAAGCGAAACGGTGGAGAAAGGTTTCGACGAACAGGAGTATGTCGTCTCCTCGTTCTCGTAATGGAGGAATTTCAAGGTGGATAGTGTTGATACGGTAGAATAAATCTTCGCGGAATAATCCTTGTTTCACCATTTCCGGGATGTCTTTATTGGTGGCGGAAATGAGTCGTATATCAACGGGGACGACTTTATTACTTCCGATTCGGGTGATATTCCTGTTTTGTAGTACAGTCAGTAATTTGGCTTGTAGTGCAAGGGGAAGATTTCCAATCTCATCCATAAAAAGCGAACTGCCGCTGGCAGCTTCGAATTTTCCCGGACGGCTTTCGTAAGCGTCCGTAAAAGCTCCGCGCTCGTGACCGAAAAGCTCGCTCTCAAAAAGGGATTCACTGATAGCTCCCATGTCGATACTTGACATGGGACGAGTATTGCGTGGAGACAGGCGGTGTATTTCTCTGGCCAGCATTTCCTTTCCGGTCCCGTTTTCTCCGGTTATCAGAATATTGGCGTCGGTCCTGGCTACTTTATTGACTACCTTTATTAATTGTAGCATGGCGGGAGAATGCCCTATCAGCATTTCAGGTTTGTTCGGATTGCCGGATCCTACGATTGAGTTTTTTGATTTTGAGGAACTTTTCCTGTTCGATTTATTATTGTATGCTTCCTTTATTTTCTGAACCAGTGTCCGGTTATCCCAAGGTTTGAGAAGAAAGTCGGCAGCTCCGTTCTTCAAAGCTTTTACGGCTAGTTCCACATCTCCGTAAGCAGTTAACATTACCACAGGGAGTGTGGGGCGGATTTCGTGAATATGTTTCAGCCAGTATAGTCCTTCGTTGCCGTTATTGATACCAGCCGAAAAATTCATATCGAGAATTACGATATCAATGGAAGTGGTAGTGAGCAGTGTTGTTATTTGATTAGGATTGGCAGCTGTGCGGACTGTACTGAATTCATTTTCGAGTAAAAGTTCCAGCGAAGCCAACACACTTTTATTATCATCTACTATTAAAATAGTTCCGGTTTCCATATATGTAAGATTGGGGGGGATCTGTCTGGGTTGAACGATTCTTTAAGTTTTTGGGTAAAGATATTCGTTTTTACTTTTCCCTGCAAGAGAGTGTCCAATAATTAGACGTTTTATGATACATTTCCTGAAACATGACTTTATCCTATGTTTCGTTTAAGTAATATTTATAGCCTGAACGTTGAATAATGGCTGTTTGCACGCAGGTCATGGTGGCTTTTTATTGATAACGTCCAATTTTTAGACGTTATAGTGTGTAATAATTGGACGGGAACGATAAAATAATGTATGTCATCTATCTTGTAATCAGTGGTTTAAGTATTGTGGCATTATGTTTGCTTTTTTAATTCATATAGAACACAATTGCATATATACTGAAGAATGAGGAACATTTTCTTTTTATTGTTTTTATTGCCCGTGATTACGTATGCTCAATCTGCAATGAGTTTGGATGAATGTATCCGTTTGGCATGGAAACAGAATCCTTCTATACGGAATAGTGCCATTAACATAAAGGAAGCACGAACGGATTATGCTGCCGCTATCGGTACATTTCTTCCCCGCATAGTAGCCAACGCAGAAACAGGAAAGCGTTTCGGGCGTTCGATAGACCCGGATACCAATGGTTATACGGAAAAGACTTTTGAAGAAGGAACGATAGGTCTTGATATGACGTTGTCTTTGTTTGAAGGTTTTTCACGTATCAATCAGGTTCGTTTTCGGAAAATAAATCGGGAACGCAGCAAGTGGGAACTGAAAGACAGGCAGAATGAACTCGCCTATCAAGTGACGGATGCTTACTACAAACTGGTTTTGGAAAGAAAACTCTTGAATTTGGCTTTGGAGCAAAGCCGGTTGAGCGAACGATACCTGAAACAAACCGAGACATTTGTGGAACTGGGCTTGAAATCCGTTTCCGACTTGCAAGAGGTAAAAGCCCGCAGGGAAGGGGATATATATCGTTACCAATCCCGTGCTAATAGCTGTCGGTTGTCATTACTGCATCTGGAACAGTTGATGAACTTTCAGTCGGGTGATACACTTGTCATTCAGGATACGATTGTCGAATTGAATAAACTCCCGTTACTTTCACTCCCCTCTACGGAAACATTGTATAGACAATCGTTGGAAGTACTCCCTGCCATGCGTATGATTAGCTTAAAGCAGAAAGCTGCCCGCAAAGAATATGCAATGGCGGGCGGAGCTTTTTCTCCTTCTGTTTATGGCCGCTTTACGGTAGGTTCTAATTTCTACAACACTGCATTTTCCGCCAGGCAATTGCGGGATAATATAGGAAAATATATCGGTATCGGTATCTCTTTCCCTTTGTTGAGCGGTTTTGAACGTTTTACGAATCAAAGGAAGTTGAAATTGAACTTGTATCGCCTGAAGAATGAAGAGGAATTGGAGAAGCAACAGCTATATACTGAAATTGAGCAAACTCTTCTTTCCCTACGTGCCGGCTATACGGAACATCAACAGGTATTGCAGCAATTGAGCGCGGAAACTCTGGTCTTGAAAGAATCCGAACGAAAGTGGGAAGAAGGGCTTATCTCTGTCTTTCAGTTAATGGAAGCCCGTAATCGTTTTATTTCCGCCAAAGCAGAACTGGTTCGTGTGCGCTTGCAGGTAGAAATGATGATGAAACTGGAGAAATATTACCGGGAGGGAACTTTCTTATAAAGGCAGAGTTTATATATTTTGAATAACAAAGTTGATACATCTTTAATAACTAATTTATAATAACCCTATTTTTGATTGATTCCTTATGGATACACCTATTGAACGTAAACCCGGCATTACCCGTAAACATCTATATGTAATAGGTGGTATAGCCTTTGTTATTGCCGTTGTTTTATATTTCATATTCAGAGACACTACCTCTTCCATGACTGTGGAGAAAGAACGTCTGACGATTGCTACCGTTAACCGTGGTGAGTTTAATGACTATATTCGTGTCATTGGTCAGGTAATGCCTAATCGTATTATTTATATGGATGCCGTGGAAGGTGGACGTGTGGAAGAACGTCTAAAAGAAGAAGGTGCTATGGTGAAGGCAGGCGACGTGATTTTGCGTCTCAGTAATCCGTTACTAAATATTGGTATTATGCAGAGCGAAGCGGATCTGGCTTATCAGGAGAATGAACTTCGTAATACCCGTATTAGCATGGAGCAGGAACGCTTGCGTTTAAAACAAGAGCGTATCGGGCTAAATAAAGATCGGCTGGTGAAACAGCGCCGTTATGAGCAATACAGTCGCCTGATAAAAGAGCAACTTATTGCAGAAGAAGATTATCGACTTGCCAAAGAGGAGTATGATGCGGCTAAAGAACAGTTGGATGTCATTGACGAGCGTATTCGTCAGGATAATATTTTCCGTGAAAGTCAGGTAAACAGCTTGGACGAGAACATACGTAATATGAAACAGAGTCTCGCGCTGGTACGCGAACGAATTGAGAACCTGAAGGTGAAAGCTCCTATTGACGGGCAGGTAGGTAATCTTGATGCACAGATAGGACAATCAATAGCTGCGGGCGAGCACATTGGTCAGATCATCACTTCTGACCTGAAAGTACAAGCGCAGATTGACGAACATTACGTGGAGCGTGTTGTACCCGGATTGCCGGCTGACTTTACCCGTGATGGTGTCAGTTATAAACTGGAGGTGACGAAGCCGTATCCGGAAGTAAAAGAAGGGCAGTTTCGTACCGATTTGCAGTTTACAGCCGGACGACCGGAGAATATACGTGCAGGGCAGACCTATCATATCAATCTACAATTGGGTGACCCTGCACAGGCTATTTTGGTGCCGCGTGGCGGATTTTTCCAAATAAGCGGTGGACGATGGATGTATGTTGTGGATGAAAGTGGTAAATTTGCTATTCGTCAGCCTATCCGCATCGGACGACAAAATCCGCAGTACTATGAGGTTACCGAAGGATTAAAACCTGGTGATCGGGTGATTGTATCCGGATATGAACTGTTTGGCGATAACGAGAAACTGATACTGAAATAAGTCTATGATATGATAAATTACTTTTCACAAGTGATACGTAGTCAGCGGGTTAAAAAATCTCTGACACTGATAAATATAACGGGATTGTCTGTTTGTATTGCAACAGCATTGCTTATCATACTTTACGTATGGTCGGAGTTAAGCTACGATTCATTCCACAATACCGAACGTGTATATCGTGTTGAAAGCCGGTTGTATGAAGGCAAGACGCTGACAGATAACTGGGCGACTACAGCTTACGGCCATGCACCTGCAATGGCTCGTGAAATTGCAGGCATTGAGAAGTATGTCCGTGTAACAGCACAAGACCGCGAACAAGTGGTGAATTACTTCGACAGGAGATTTGCCGAAGCACATTATTGCTACACCGAACCTGCTTTTTTTGAGATATTTAATTTCCCGATAATTAGAGGAGATAAGACCGGGCAACTGGTGCGTCCTAATACGGTGGTACTGACCGAAAGTGCGGCAAATCGTTATTTTGATGAAGAAGACCCGATAGGGAAGGTGCTGACTTTCAGTACGCCTTCATCGCAGCAAAACTTTGAAGTTACCGGCGTGATAGCAGATATGCCTGTTCGTTCCCATCTGCAATATGATTTTCTACTTTCATATAGTACGATTCCCAAAGAGCGACAGGACATTTGGTACATTCACGGAGTTTATACCTATGTCCGCCTGATGTCCGGAAAATGTCCGGAAGAGATTGAAGAGGCTTTTCTCAATATATCCGATAAGTACAAAACTGATGCCTTGAGACATAAGACTTGGGCGGTAGAACTGATACCGCTGAAAGACATTCATCTCACTCCACAAAAAGCTTATGAGAAAGAAGTGAAAGGGAGTCGGACTGCGGTTCTTATACTATTGGTGATGTCCGTTGCCCTGCTACTGATAGGTTGGGCTAATGCCTTGAATCTGACCGTGGCGCGTTTCTTGGAACGCGGACGTGAGTTCGGGTTGCTTAAGGCTTTTGGTGCTTCGCGCCGTCAGATTATTATCCAGGGACTTCTTGAATCAGGTTTCATGAATCTGTTGGCTACGCTGATAGCTCTTGGTTGGCTGGAACTTCTTTTACCTCTTGTTTATCGCTGGGCAGGGCAAAGCTTTGGGACGGATATACTTATGTTGCCTGCTTTCTGGGGAATTGTAGCCGGAGTGGTTGTTATTGGTACGTTTGTTGTAGGCTTCTATCCTTCTTGGCTGATGGTTACTATACGTCCGTCGGAAATTATGAGGGGGAAACTGTTACACGGTAAACGTGGTAACCGGATAAGGAAAGTGCTGATTGTGGTTCAGTTTCTCGCTTCTTTTGTTCTGATTACTGGCACGTTCACAGTGATTCGGCAAGTGTGTTATATGCAAAGTGAGGCTTCCGTCGATTCTCATTCACGTATGTTAGTCATTAAGTACCCCTCTTTCACCGAGGGATTGGCACTACGTCTGGAAAGTTTCACCAAGCGTCTGAAGCAACGGGCAGATGTAAGCCACGTAACCGTTTCAGGAGCTGTTCCCGGGGTGGAGGTAGCCAATTATTTTACCAATCGTCCTTATGGAAGTGACCCTTCGCAAGTGAAACTGATACAGATGTTTGCCGTAGATTATGATTATCTATCTGCCTATATGCCCGCTATGATTTGTGGGCGGTACTTCTCTGAGGACTTTGGCGGTGACCTCAACCGGATAGTGCTCAACGAGGAAGCAGTCAGGTTATTAGGTTATGAGTCGCCCGAAGCCGCATTGGGACAGCAGGTTAAAATGGAGGTGGTAGGCGAACCGCTCGAAATTATCGGAGTGGTGAAAAACTATCACCAGCAATCGCTTTCCGTGGCTTACAAACCTATTATCTTCTTTATGAAAGAGCGAGTACCATTTATTGCAACACCTTATATTTCAGTCCGCTTGACAGGCGAAGGAGAAGATAGTGCTTTGAAGGAGATCGAGCAGATGTATCATGAATATTTTCCGACTTCTTTATTTTCTTATTTCTTTTTGAGTGATTTGAATACTTTCCTTTATAAATCAGACCGTAATTTCGGTTGGATATTTGCCAGTGCTTCTTTAATTGCCATATTTGTGGCATGTCTCGGTTTGTGGATTGTAACATTGTTTTCAACCTTATCGCGCTTGAAAGAAGTGGGTATCCGCAAGGTGCTCGGTGCAAATAAAAGCAGCCTGTTTTTTATCTTGACCAAGGAGCTGATGTTGCTCACTATATTGGCATCTGCAATCGGTATACCCGTATCAGCAGTGTTAATGAATGGCTGGTTGGAGACGTATGCTTTCCATATTTCGCTACCTTGGTGGATATATGCAGTCGTTTTTGCGCTGTTGATGCTGATTGCGTTCCTTACTGTTTTTCAACAAGTGTGGCGCATTATCTGCTTGAAACCGATGAGTATTTTAAAATATGAATAACTAATAAATATTGAACTGATTATGATTAAGACTGAAAAACTGACAAAACTCTTCGCAACCGAAGAAGTGCAGACAAAGGCATTGAACGAAGTCACTTTACAAGTGGAACAAGGGGAGTTTGTTGCTATAATGGGTCCTTCGGGATGCGGTAAGTCAACACTGCTGAATATTTTGGGTACACTCGATTCTCCAACTTCCGGCTCTTATTTCTTTGAAGGAAAACAGGTGGATAAAATGAATGAGAACCAATTGACTGCCCTCAGGAAAGGTAATCTCGGCTTTATCTTTCAGAGTTTCAACTTGATTGACGAGCTGACCGTATGTGAGAATGTAGAATTACCCCTTATCTATATAGGCGTCAAAGCCAATGAACGTAAAGAAAGAGTAAAGAAAGTACTCGAGAAAGTAAACCTGCTGCATCGTGCCAACCATTATCCACAGCAATTGTCCGGTGGACAGCAACAGCGCGTAGCTATTGCTCGTGCCGTAGTGACGGACTGTAAATTGCTTCTCGCTGACGAACCTACCGGAAATTTGGATTCGGTGAACGGTATAGAAGTAATGGAACTATTGAGTGAACTGAATGCTCAGGGAACTACTATCATCATCGTTACCCACTCTCAACGGGATGCAATGTACGCACACCGCGTCATTCAATTATTAGACGGACAAATCGTAGCCGAAAACGTCAACCGCCCGCTGGGAAAAAATATGTCAGCTAAAAATGAAACTGTATGATAGGAAATTACTGGAATAGTGCTTGGCGGAATCTGATGAAACGGAAAAGGTTCAGTTTCATTAATATATTCGGACTGGCGATTGGTATGGCATCGGCACTGCTGATTCTTACCTACGTGACTTTTGAATTCAGCTTTGATAAAATGCACACAAAGTATGACCATATCTACCGTGTGCAAAGTACGTTTCACGAAGGGGAAGTGCTGACCGACTACTGGGCAAGCAGCTCCTTCGGATATGGTTCGGCAATGAAAGAGAACCTTGCCGGAATAGAGGATTATACCCGAATCGGCTCCCTACTCCAGCCGGAACAAATAGTGAAATACGGTGAACTGACCTTGCGGGAGAATCAGATAGCGTATGCCGAACCCAGCTTTTTTCGCCTTTTTGATTTCGAACTTTTGAAAGGCGATAAGAAAACCTGTCTCTCCATGCCGGGGCAAGTGGTAATCACCGAACGCATTGCCAGTAAATATTTCAAGGACGAAGACCCTATCGGGAAGATATTCATCTTTACCGGCGCATACGACAAGATATCGTGTGAAGTGACCGGAGTGATGAAAGAAATGCCTTCCAACTCGCATATACATTATAGTTTTCTGATTTCGTATAAATCTCTGCCTAAATATATGCAGGAATATTGGTACAAACACGAGGCTTATACCTACGTCCTGCTTGACTCTCCCGAAAGGAAAGCGGAAATAGAGAGAGAATTTCCTGTAATGGCGGAAAAGTACAAGACGGATGAAGCCTTGAAAAACAAGACATGGGGAGTCTCTTTAATCCCTCTGGCAGATATACACCTCACTCCGCAGGTAGGATACGAAGCGGAGACGAAAGGAAACCGTTCTTCTATGATTGCCTTGATTTTTGCTGCTATTGCTATTTTGGCTATTGCCTGGATAAATTATATAAACCTCACCGTAGCCCGTTCAATGGAGCGTGCCAAAGAAGTAGGAGTTAGGCGGGTAGTGGGAGCTTTCCGCAAGCAGTTGATTCATCAATTTTTGTTTGAAGCATTAGTGATGAACCTGATAGCTTTTGTACTCGCCGTTGGCTTGATAGAATTGGTTCTTCCGTACTTTAATCAATTGGTAGGCCGTACCGTTACCTTCTCCGTTTGGCTGATAGATTATTGGTGGATTTTATTGATTCTTGTTTTCATCGTCGGGATATTCCTTTCTGGATATTATCCGGCATTGGCTTTGCTGAATCGGAAACCAATTATGTTGTTGAAGGGGAAATTCTTGCATAGTAAATCCGGAGAACGGACACGGAAAGTTTTGGTTATCATTCAATATATGGCTTCAATGATATTGTTGTGCGGCACATTGATTGTCTTTGCACAGTTGAGCTTTATGCGCAGCCAGTCTTTGGGAGTTAAGACCAATCAGACATTGGTGGTCAAGTTTCCTGGGCATACCGAGGGACTGAATACGAAACTGGAAGCTATGAAAAAAACGATAGCACGTCTTCCGTTGGTATATCAAGTCACTTTCTCCGGCGCTGTGCCGGGCGAGGAAGTAGCGACTTTCCTTTCCAACCGCCGTACCAATGATGCTCTGAAGCAGAATCGCCTGTATGAGATGCTTGCCTGCGACCCCGATTATGTGGATGCCTATGGGTTGCAAGTTGTGGCCGGAAGAAATTTCTCGGAAGACTATGGAGATGATGTAGACAAACTGGTGATTAACGAAACGGCTGTGCGTAACCTGGGCTTTACATCTAATGATGAGGCTATAGGGGAGTTGGTGAACGTTGAATGTACTGATGCCCCGATGCAGATTATCGGAGTAGTGAAAGATTATCACCAACAGGCATTGAACAAGAATTATACACCTATCATGTTGATTCATAAAGATAAGATTGCCTGGTTACCACAACGTTATATCTCTATCGTAATGACTTCCGGCGATCCTCGTGAATTGGTATCACAGGTGCATGAGATTTGGAATCAATATTTTGCGGATTCCAGTTTCGATTACTTTTTCCTCGACCAATTCTTCGACCACCAGTATCGTCAGGATGAGGTGTTTGGTGTAATGATTGGCGCTTTTACCGGTTTGGCTATTTTCATTTCCTGTTTGGGACTTTGGGTACTGGTCATGTTTTCATGTTCCACACGTACCAAAGAAATGGGGATACGTAAAGTTCTTGGGGCTTCCCGTTGGACACTCTTCTATCAGTTGGTTAAGGGATTCTTTCTGTTAATTCTGATAGCAGTTGTTATTGCTTTGCCACTAGCTTGGTTTAGTATGAATGCCTGGTTGAGCCATTATGCTTTCCGCACAGATTTGAAAGCATGGTTCTTTATTATGCCTGTATTGCTAATGTTGTTTATCTCATTTATAACAGTAGCTTTCCAGACCATAAAGATAATAATGAGCAAACCTGCCCGCTCTTTACGATATGAATAATCTCTGAATCACTCAATAGGATATTCGTTAATATCCAATTTGATTTATGTTAAATGTTAACGAAATTATTACTTTTATTAAACCATGTTATAAGATGCGTTGCTTTACTCCGAAAATTTGGAGATATGCTGAAAGTCCGTATCTTTGCAATGTGTTTCTCATAGTATTAGATTTAAGGTTAACAAAAAGATTGGCTGTCTGGGATAGATAGCCTTTTTTTATGCTTTTAGTTTCCTTCTATTTTTCACAAGTATATCTAATTTCCTAATTCTTTTTCGTTTGTGTTCTAAAGTATGTTTTTCAACACATATGCTTATTTTTCTATTGTTTTCTTCTTGCATTCTAAAAAAAATCTCTTAATATTGCATTTGTATTATTTGTCGGACAAATAATACAAATAATAAAAATCTAATGATATGAAGATAGAAATCAATCAAACAACGTTAATTGATCAGGTAGAAGACAGCCTGCTTACCTATTTCAAAAAGAATGATTTAGGACGCGGGGATTCTATTCCTAATGAGAATAGTCTGGCTGCAGAACTGGGAGTTGCAAGGAGTGTTGTCAGAGAGGCACTGAGCCGTCTGAAGATGATGGGGTTGATTCACGCACGTCCTCGTAAGGGGATGGTTCTGACAGAGCCTTCCATTTTGGGAGGAATGAAAAGAGTGATAGATCCTCGTGTTTTAAGTGAAGAAACAATTTTGGATTTGTTGGATTTCAGAATTGCACTTGAAATAGGAATATCAACTGATATTTTCCGTAAGATAACTCCTAAAGATATTGAGGAACTGAGCGAAATCGTAAAAATGGGAATCGTTTTTGAAAATAACGAATACGCGTTAATTAGTGAATCAGCTTTTCATACGAAACTATATAAAATAACCGGGAATAAAATCATATCTGAATTTCAGGAAATCATTCATCCTATACTTGTCTATGTGAAAGAGAAATTCAAGGATTATTTGAAACCTATAAATATAGAAATGAGCAAAAGCGGTCGGATAGCTACTCATGCTGATTTGCTGGACTTTATCAAGAAAGGGGACGAGAAGGGTTACCGGGATGCTATCGAAAGACATTTTGAGGTCTATAAAATTTTCAAGGTAAACCGAAGTCAGGAATTGATGGCTGAGAAGGCAGAAAGTGAAAAGGTAGAAGGTATATGAAAAGGCGGCATCTGATAATTTTATGTTTATCCTTAATTTTATTGCTAATGAATACATCTTGTTTTAGAAAAGAAGAAAAGAGGATAGAGGCACAATGGGAAAATACATTGTTGCTTCCGGGATGTGCCGGCATGCCGGAGAACGTCGGATTAGCAGGTGCATATTCCGGGATAGTGGAAGGCAAGTTGCTTGTGTTGGGTGGAGCTAACTTTCCTGATAAGTATCCTTGGGAGGGAGGTCTTAAGACTTGGTGGGCTACTTTATATAGCTACAACTTGGATACAGAGGAATGGACTGTATATGATGATTTCCTTGACCGTCCGCTTGCTTATGGGGTTTCAATAAGTTTGCCGGAAGGTTTATTGTGTATCGGTGGATGTGACCATGCGCGGTGTAGCGATAAAGTATTTCTGATAAAAAAAGAAATAGATTCATTTGTGATAGATTCTGTCAGTTATCCTTCTTTACCGGTTCCATTGGCTAATGCAGCGGGGGCTATTTGTGATAATTGCATTTATATTGCTGGGGGGCAGGAGTCTATGGTAAATGAACGGTCAACTCATCATTTCTATATGCTTGATTTGCATCATAAGGAGCAAGGATGGCAGGTAATGCCGGGTTGGGATGGTCCTTCTCTTTCTTATGCGGTAGGCGTCGCTCAAAGAGGACGGTTTTACCTCTTTAGTGGAAGAAGCTATGCACCGGATGAGTTGATGACGGAATATACGGAAGGATATGTATTTGAACCGGGTACTGGGAAATGGAATAAAATGACCGGTTCTTTCCCGGTGATGGCGGGTACGGCCATACCTTATGGAGAAGACAAGATTTTGATACTGGGAGGAGTGGAGGAAATTTTGCCGACATCTCCCAAGCACCCGGGATTTAGCCGTAAACTTCGGGTGGTCAGTACGGACATGAATGCTTTGGTAGCTTTGTTCGATTGTTCATACCCTATTCCCGTTACAACGAATGCTGTTTCTATTGGAAATCAGGTATTTGTAGTAAGTGGCGAGATACAACCCGGCATACGGACACCGTTAATTTTGAAAGGAACTTTCCGAAAGTGAAATATAATAATCTAATTAAATGCATTATGAACAATTATGAAAGACTGGAAGGTATGGTTGCGGCCACCTTCACCCCAATGGATGAAAATGGGGACGTGAATTTATCTGTTATTGATAAATATGCTGATTGGATAGCATCAACTCCTGTAAAAGGGGTATTTGTGTGTGGTACGACTGGTGAATTTTCTTCGTTGACTATTGACGAGCGTAAGGCGGTTCTTGAAAAATGGGTAGCCTCTGCTGCTAAACGTTTTAAAGTGACAGCACATGTCGGTTCAAACTGTCAACGAGACGCAATGGAACTGGCAAGCCACGCGACACAAACTGGAGCTGATGCTATCGCTTCAATAGCACCATCTTTTTTCAAGCCGGGAACGGTAGATGAACTGGTCGATTTTTTTGCACCGATTTGCCGGGCCGCCAGTGAGTTGCCTTTCTATTATTATAATATGCCGTCAATCACAGGGGTTAACTTGCCGGTAGATAAATTTTTGATAGAAGGCAAGAAGAAAATACCAAATTTGGTAGGAACGAAGTTTACTCATAATAACCTGATGGAGATGGGGGCTTGTATCGATTTGGAGCAGCATAAGTTTGAAGTATTACATGGCTTTGACGAGATTCTGATTGCCGGTTTATCTATGGGAGCAGTGGCAGGTGTGGGAAGTACATATAATTATATCCCTAATGTCTATCATGCCATTTTCGAATCAATGAAGAAAAATGAGGTGGAAACAGCACGTGCCTGGCAGATGAAATCGATACGTACAGTGGAAGTGATTATTAAATATGGTGGCGGCGTACGTGGTGGTAAAGCTATCATGAAACTTATAGGTCTTGATTGCGGCAGTTGCCGGTTACCGATAAAAGCTTTTTCAACGGAAGAGTATGAAAAACTAAAAGGTGATTTGGATGCGATAAAATTCTTTGAATTTTAATGATAAGAAAGAGGAGATGACAGTAAAAGTGTATTGCTGGGGTTTAGCTACTTTACTTCCTGTCTATCTCCCCCTAATCTAGTTAAATGCGTTCAAATTTACCTAAAATAAAGATACTATGAAAGTAAGTAAGAAAATATTTATCATATTTTCGATGATTTTGTTATTGATACCGGATATATCTTTGGGTAAAGATATAAGGTTGGAACTGGAAAGACCTGTTATCCCTGTTTTAGTCAAGAAGCAGATTAATCCGACTATTAAGGCAACTTTGATTCAAACAGACAACAGTCCTTATACCATTCGGCAAATTGATGTTGATTTGCAGGGAAGTACGGATTTGTCTGATATTGTTTCTGTTGCAGTGTACGGAACTCATAAAAACGGGCTGATAGATGAATCCCGTCTGATATGTAGACCGGTACCTGCTGAACGGAAAATTTCTTTTACAGATAATATACAAGTGAAAGATGATTCCTTGTCTTTCTGGGTAGCAGTGACATTGAGAGATACGGTTTCACTGACACATCGTATTAGTGTGAATTGTAGCCGGATAAAAACGAGCCGGGGAGAGCTGAAAGTTTCGAATAAGAATGTTGTCCCCTTGAGAGTGGGAATGGCATTAAGACAGAAGAGACAGGATGGTATCGTTTCATCACGTATTCCTGGACTGGCTACCAGTAACAACGGAACGTTGTTGGCTATATTTGATGCCCGCTATGATTTGACTCGTGATTTGCAGGGGAACATAGATATCGCTCTTCATCGTAGCTTTGATAAAGGACTGACGTGGCAACCCATTCAAACGGTATTGGATATGGGAGAATGGGGAGGTTTGCCGCAAAAGTTTAATGGAGTGAGTGATGCTTGTATCCTTGTGGATAAAAATACAAATGACATTTATATAGCCGGATTGTGGATGCATGGTGCATTGGATGACAATGGCAAGTGGATAGAGGGCTTGAATGAAAATAGTACTTACTGGATACACCAGTGGAGGAAGAAAGGATCGCAACCAGGAATCGGTTTGAAAGAAACCTGTCAATTTCTGATAACTAAAAGTACGGACGACGGACTGACATGGAGTTTTCCTGATAATATAACAGGTAAGACTAAACGCCCTGAATGGTGGTTGTTTGCTCCGGCTCCCGGACAAGGGATTACATTGGCAGACGGTACTTTGGTTTTTCCTACGCAGGGACGTGATGAGAAAGGAACCGCATTTTCCAATATTACATATAGTAAAGACCATGGAAAAACTTGGATGACCAGTAATCCGGCATATTTGAATGTGACGGAATGTAATGCAGCACAATTAAGTGACGGTACGGTGATGCTGAATATGCGTGATAATAGAAACCGGGGTAATAAAGAAGTAAATGGCCGGAGAATTTGTACGACAACAGACTTGGGTGAGACATGGACAGAGCACTCTACATCACGGAAAGCATTGGTGGAACCGACGTGTATGGCAAGTTTGCACCGTCATGATTATACTGTCGGTGGAGAAAAGAGAAGCATATTATTATTTGCCAATCCCAGCGATTATGAGACACGGGATAAGTTGACTTTGAAAGTTAGTTTTGACGATGGAATGACATGGCCTGAGAAATACTGGATTTTGTTTGACCAGTATCGTAGTGCCGGTTATTCCAGTATCACGTCAATAGATGAAAATTCAATAGGGATATTATATGAAAGCAGTCAGGCAAATATGGCTTTTATTAAAATTGATTTGACTGAAATTCTAAACAGGTAAGCCATGAACAGTAAAACTTCAAATATATATCCATGGGTGATAGTCGGATTACTATGGGGAGTTGCTTTACTCAACTATATGGATAGACAAATGCTTTCTACTATGCGGATTCCGATGATGGCAGATGTCCGTGAACTGGAGTCGGCTGCAAATTTTGGCAGATTGATGGCGGTCTTTTTGTGGGTATATGGGTTGATGAGTCCCATTTCCGGGATTATCGGTGATCGTATGAGTCGTAAATGGTTGATTGTAGGCAGCCTGTGTGTATGGTCTGGAGTGACATATTTGATGGGGTATGCCACCACTTTTGACCAGCTTTATTGGCTTCGTGGAATTATGGGAATAAGTGAGGCATTGTATTTGCCCGCCGCTCTGTCTTTGATAGCTGATTTTCATCAAGATAAGACACGTTCGTTGGCAGTGGGAATACATATGACAGGGCTCTATGTAGGTCAGGCGATAGGTGGTTTCGGAGCTACTTTTGCAGCCATGTATTCTTGGCATAGTACCTTCCACTGGTTCGGTATTATTGGGGTAGGATATGGGGTCATTCTGGCCTTTTTCTTATGGGATAAGGAAAGAGGAACGATCTCTGTTATGCAGGAAAAGGTGACGAAGATACCGGTTCTGAAGAGCTTGGCTATGTTGTTTTCTAATGTCTTTTTCTGGATTATCCTGTTTTACTTTTGTGTGCCGGGCACTCCGGGATGGGCGGCAAAAAACTGGTTGCCGACTCTTTTTTCAGAGAGCTTGTCTATTGATATTTCCGTGGCAGGACCGATGTCTACTATTTCCATCGCTTTGTCGTCACTGTTCGGAGTGTTAGTCGGTGGATATATATCAGACCGTTGGGTGCTCAGAAATGTACGCGGAAGGGTATATACGGGAGCTTTGGGATTGGGTTTTATCATTCCCTCTTTATTGTTTATCGGATTCGGACATTCCATTTTCGCATTAGTGTTGGGAACAATTTTGTTCGGAGTGGGATTCGGAATGTTCGACGCAAATAATATGCCGATTCTTTGCCAGTTTGTTTCAGCCCGTTATAGGGCAACGGCATACGGTATAATGAATATGTGCGGAGTATTTGCGGGGGCGGCAATAACCAGTATTCTGGGAGAATCTACGGATGCCGGACATTTGGGACGTGATTTTGCGCTTCTGGCAGTATTTGTATTAATTATGCTGGTCATTCTGGTCACATGTTTGCGACCTAAGACCATTGATATGAAGGATTAATATTTAAAACTATAGATCATGAAAAAAATACTATGCATAATTGTCGGTATGCTTTGTCTTTTACCTTTGGGAGCAAAGGTAAAGCTACCGGCAATTATTGGAAATGATATGGTATTGCAACAGAATACCAATGTCAATCTGTGGGGATGGGCTACACGTTCTCGAAAAATTACAGTTAGAACATCTTGGGATAATAAAAACTATACAACCACTTCCGCATCGGATGGTACGTGGAAAATACAGGTACAGACACCTTCTGCCGGTGGTCCTTATACCATTACTATATCCGACGGAGAACCGGTAACACTTACTAATGTTCTGATAGGGGAAGTATGGTTATGTTCGGGACAGTCGAATATGGAAATGCCTGTAAAAGGGTTTAGGGGACAACCGGTGGAGGGCTCATGTGATGCTATTGCAACAGCTCTCCCATCCGATAATATTCGTATGATTACGCTTAAAATAAATAGTAGTCAGACTGTTTTAGATGATTGCGTGGCAACTCCTTGGGTGGAGTCTACACCGGCTAATGTCGCGGATTTCAGTGCCACTGCCTATTTTTTTGCAAGTTATCTGCGTAAAGTTTTGAATGTGCCGGTAGGTGTCATTTGTTCCAGTTGGGGTGGGTCCAAGATTGAGTCATGGATTAATAAAGAGGTATATACGGAAAAATTCCCGGAAATATCTTTGTCGGTACTGACCAAAGATCCTAAAGACATTGCCAGACCAAAAGATGAACCCACGTTACTATACAATGCGATGATTCATCCGATAAAGCAATTCACCATTAAAGGTACCATTTGGTATCAGGGAGAGAGTAACTTAAATAATCCGCAGGTATATAAGCGATTGTTTCCGGCGATGGTAAGGTCTTGGCGGAAGGAATGGAACCAAGGTGAATTTCCTTTTTATTATGTGCAGATAGCACCCTATGATTACGGACGGAAAAATGCAGATAAGACGGAAGCGGCTGAAATTCGCCAAGTGCAACTGGAATGTTTGAAGGAGATCCCTAATGCGGGTATGGTTGTCACGGCGGATATTGGAAATCGCACCTGCGTACACCCCTCTGATAAGGAGAGTGTAGGGAAGCGACTTGCTCTGTGGGCATTAGCCAAAACTTATCAGCGTAGCGGAACACCTTATAGTGGCCCTCTCTACAAGTCTTTTACAATAGATAAGGAAAAGATAATTGTGGAGTTCGATTACGCAGAAATGGGGATGACATCTTATGACAGGGAAATTGTCGGATTTGAGATTGCAGGAAAAGATGGTATTTATTATCCGGCGAAGGCTGTTCTTTTTGATAATAAAACCAAAGTGATGCTGACTAGCGATCAAGTTCCCGAACCGGTAGGGGTTAAGTACGGGTTCAGAAATTATCAGCCGTTGAATTTATTTTCAAATTTCGGATTACCGGCTTCTCCTTTTGTTGCAAAATAATTTTATAATATATGAAACAAGAAAATAGAAAAACCTGAAATTAGAGTTATTAACTTGTAATCTACAATTTATGTTAAATGCATTTTTTTTAAAGAGTAAGCTACTCCGCATGTCGGGTATCTTATTGGTTATCCTCTCTTTTTGTATACCTGCATTCTCGGCTTCGCTCGAGGCTTTGGGTATAGAACAAAAGAAGGTAACAGTAAACGGAGTTGTTTTGGACGATACACGAGAACCGTTAATAGGGGTTTCGGTTTTAGTGAAAGGTTCTCAACAAGGAACAGTAACAGATTTGGATGGAAAATATTCCATCACTGCTCCGGCAGACGGTATTTTGGTATTCTCATTTGTAGGAATGGAAAAACAGGAAATACCGGTAAAGGGGCGGAACAATATCCTGGTGACGATGAGAAGCAGTTCGGTAGCTTTATCAGATGTTGTTGTTATCGGGTATGGTAAACAGTCCAAGGCAGCATTGACCAGTGCCATTACTAAAGTGGATTCAAAAGATATGGCAATTTCGCCGACAGGAAATCCGATGTCAATGTTACAGGGAAAAGTGCCGGGTATGGAAATCCGTGTAAATTCCGGCCAACCGGGGGCTGACCCTCAGATTATAGTACGTGGCGGAACGACTACTGCGCCCGAAAGTGATTCTCCTATGGTAATCATTGACGGCGTGATTCGTACTATGAAGGATATTAATTATGCGGATATAGAAACCATACAAGTATTGAAAGATGCAGCTTCAACAGCCATTTATGGTTCAAAGGCTTCTCGTGGTATTGTTATGATTACAACCAAACAAGGAAAAGCCGGTAAAGGGAGTATCTCTTTCAGTTATGGATTGTCTGTAGACCACCAGCCGAAAAGAATGCCGTTGTCCGGTGCCCGTGAATATCTGACCGCAACTCGTACGGCTGCACTGCATGCAACCGATCCGGATAAATATCTGTCAGGTACGTTTGCAATGAGTACCGCTAATAAACGAAATGCTTTGAATACGACCGCTTTTCTGGATGATTACATTGCCAATTATGGTCAAGGATATGTAGAAGACCTGTTGTATAATCAGGGGTGGGAGATGATGGAAGACCCGGCAAATCCCGGTAAGATGTTGATTTTTAAGGAAACGGACTTTCAGGATAATCTCTTTCAAACGCCAGTCAACCATGATTTTAATATAAACTTCAGTGGCGGCAACGAGAAAGCGACTTACTATATGAGTTTGGGATATCTCACTCAAGATGGTATTGTTGTAGGTACTCATTATAATCGTTGGAGTTTTCTTACAAATGCTTCTTACAAGATTCGTAAGAACCTTACTGTAAAAGGTATGGTAAACTACTCTATGAGAACGACTGCGGGCATTAATGAAAATAATGTAATGTCAAGGGCTGCCAAAATGCCGCCTACAGTGCGCCAGTATTATGAAGACGGAACTCCGGCACCGGGTGAATTGACAAGTTCGTTCCGTACTCGTCTGCACGAAGTTTATTATCAGGAGAAAGAAAACAGAGTGAGCCGAATCAATCTTTCTGCCGAACTGGATTGGGAGATTATTCCCGGGCTACATCTCAAACCTATGTTCTCGTATACCAATAATGAGGGTAAAGACCATAACTTCGAGAGGTATAATGAAGTGGTGAAGAATAGACCGGTGTCCGAAGCGCATAATATGGATCTACATTATCAATATGATCTTATTTTGAATTATGCGAAGACAATAAAGGATAAGCATAACTTGGATTTGATGGTCGGTGGCAACTATATTTATGATAACTGGTATCGTTTCAGTGGTTCCGGTTATGGCGGAACATCAGATTATATCGAAACGCTGAACGGTATTGCGACGGAATCTGCCAAGACTACTTCCACTTTTGAAGAGAAGAAGATGAATAGTTACTTCGGGCGTGTCAATTACAATTATGATATGAAATACTTGTTTTCTGCAAGTATTCGTTATGACGGTTCTTCTCACTTTGCCGCCAATCATAAGTTTGCTACTTTTCCGGGTGTATCTGCCGGATGGAATATGCATCGTGAGGCTTTCTTTGAACCCTTATCGAAAGTAGTCAGCAATTTGAAACTTAGAGCCAGCTGGGGAAAAACGGGATATGACAACCTTGCTCTGGAAAATACGGAAGGCTCTTATGAAGCCGGTAAAAACTATGCAGGGGAAGCCGGTATTTTGAATACAGTGCTTATGAACCGCAATTTGTTATGGGAAGAAACAACCTCTACCGATTTGGGACTTGAAGCCGGTTTCCTGAATAACCGTATTAATCTGTCTTTCGACGCTTATTATAAAAAGACAACGAACCGTTTACTGAACGAGAATTTGTGGTCGGAAACGGGATTTGCTTCAATCAAGTCCAATTTCGGCTCCTTGAACACGAAAGGGGTGGAAATAGCTATTAATGCGATTCCCATACAAACCCATGATTTCCGTTGGAATATAGATGCCAATTTTTCGATTTGGAGAACAACTATCGGCAAGTTACCCAATAATGGCGCAGATAAGAATCGTACCGGCGGCGGAATCATTTTTGACCCGAAACTGGGAAAATATGTTGAAGTAGGTGGATTTGCGGAAGGAGAGCGTTTCGGTTCCCGTTTTGCTTATCAGTTGGACGGGGTTTATGCAACAGATGAAGATGCAGCCAACGCTCCTTATGATGAAGGAGTATCTTCCGGTTGGTTGGGTAAAGGGAAATGTGCAGGTGATGCCATTTGGCGTGATGTAGATGGAAACGGTATCATCAATTCCAAAGACATGGTGTTTGTAGGATATATTCACCCTGATAAGATGGGGTCTTTCAACAATACTTTCACTTACAAGAATTTTACTTTACGGATTGCCACGGACTTCTCATTGGGAAATGTGATTGATAACCATTTCAGGGCACAGGCGAACGCAAATTCACGGAATAACTTTGCAACGATTCATGATGTGGCCAGTAGCAAGATGTGGCACAAACCGGGTGATATAGCTTCTATTCCCCGTTATGATGTAGAGTCTGACTGGGATAACGGAAAGCGTAATCATGGTCGTCCGAGCAGTTCTACCATTGGTTTTAGTGGTGGCAGTGCCAACACCTTGTATATAAAGAAAGGTGATTATCTGGCATTTCGTGAAGTCTCCCTATCATATCCCTTGCGTACCAAGTGGCTGCGTGCCGCTAAGATTGAAACGCTGGACTTGACGGCAGCTGTCTATAATTTAGGATATTGGACTGCTTATGACGGACTTACTCCTGAAGTAATTGGTGCTGATGCCGGTAAATATTCCCGTCCGCGTCAGTTTATATTCTCTGTAAAATTTACAATGTAACATTAAAGTAAACGATGATGAGAGCTAAATTAATAATGTTTAGTATAATGACTGCCTGTACCTTAGGTAGTTGTGAATCTATATTGGAGATAGATCCTATTTCTGAAATAACTATGGCAAATTACTGGAAATCGGAATCTGACGTAAAAGGCTACCTGAATGGTCTTTATTCGGATTATAGAGGAATGACCAGTACTACCCTGTATGGAGAAGATCGTGGAGATGCTATGGTATCGGGAGTGATTGGCGGTGTTTCACGTTCGCATCAGCATGAACTGAATGAAGAATATGGATTGGACTGGCGTACTTTCTATGAGAACATTCATCATTGCAATATGATAATCAAATATGCTCCGGGAATTGACTTTACACTGGAAAATGAAAAGAAACGTATCTTGGCACAGGCATATACTTTTAGGGCAAAAGCCTATCTTACTTTAACTCAGATGTGGGGGGACGTGCCTGTTGTTTTAAATCCGACAGAATCTTATGATAAGGAGTCACGCCCGACGCGTAGTACGGCTTCAGAAGTGATGAAACAGATTCTTTCAGATGTTCAGACTGCCATCGATCTTTTCCCGGAAACGAATATTTTGGATAAGAATCGGATTTCAAGACCTGCTGCGTTATGTCTGAAAGCGGAAGCGCTGGCATGGAAATATACGGTTCAGCGGAGTAATGACAAGAATGACTTGACAGATGCGATTTCTGCATTGGAAGAAGTGGAAAAGTGCGGTGTGAGTATGTTGGATAAATATGCGGATATTTTCGATGTGGCAAACAAGAAGAACAGCGAAATCATTTTCTCTATTTATCTGAAGAAAGATGAATATAACAATATGTATATGTCTACGTTGTCCATGTCTGCCGCAGCCGGACTGCTGACTAACGATATTGTGAACAAAGAAGACATTCCATACACTAACTCCACAATCGCACGTCACGTGTATGCTCCGTCTCCCCGTCTGATATCGCTTTTCAGTGACAAGGACAACCGGGCTTCGTCAGCTTATATCAATGCTATAAATTCAAAAGGGGCGGTAGTTTTCACTTCACAGAACAAATTTCGGGGGACAGCTTATACCGATGACCGTTATTATGATAATGATATCGTGGTTTATCGTTTGGGCGAAGTCAAATTGTTGAAAGCGGAATTGTTGTGTTATCTGGGTGGTGACAATGTACAAAAAGCCATTGATGCTATGTTCGCTACCCGTAATCGTGCCGGAATCGGAGCGTATACCGGGAGTACGGTCCAGAAAGTGGTTCAGAAAGAGATATTGGACGAACGCGGCAGGGAATTGTGTTTCGAGTTGAAGCGTTGGCCTGATCTGATGCGGGCACATCACGCGGGTACCATTGATATTTATAGTTATATTCCTAATTTGGTTGGTAAATCTACTCCATTGTATTTCCCGATTTTGAGGAAGATGATTGATTTGAATCCTAATTTGGAACAAACTGAGGGTTATTAAAAAATAGAAACAATGAAAAATTTAAACTTAATATTTGCATGGGTATGCCTGTTGTTTATATCGACGGCATGTAATGATGTGGAACCGAGCATATCTTCTTTACCGGTTCCCACGAGCAAGCCTTATTCCATCAATAGGGAAGGATATGCCTATTTTAGAATCCCCACGATGGTAATTACTAACAGTGGTACAATATTGGCATTTGCCGAGGGACGTCGCAATGGTCCTGAAGATGAAGGGGACATCGACATCGTGTTAAAGCGTTCCACTGATAAAGGAAAAACTTGGGGGCCGTTAATAACAGTCAAGGATGATGGAGAAAATCGTTGTCGTAATCAAGTACCTGTTTATCTTCCGGATATCAATCGTATCATTTTACTATCTTGCTGGAATCCGGGTGCAACAGGAACTAATTCAATTTTTGTAACTTATTCGGATGACGAAGGATTGACATGGGCGAAAGAAAAGGACATAACTGCTTCCGTAACTCCTGACAAATATAGATGGTACGCTACAGGGCCTTGCCATGGAATAGTGAAACAGTTTGAGCCGCATAAAGGGAGAATTGTAGTGCCGTGTAATCATAATACCACTACATCCGGTGCGGGACGTTCTCATGTGATATATTCGGATGATAAGGGAGAAACTTGGCATTTGGGTGGTATTATGGACGTGGATTATACGAATGAAAGCACTGTGACTGAATTAAGTAACGGTGATTTAATGTTGAACATGCGCAAACAGTCTGACACGGAAAAATATAGGATGGTCTCCACCAGTACGGACGGCGGACTGACATGGACTTCGTGTAAGTATACTACATTGAAAGAACCTATATGCCAAGGTTCCATACTCTTTTACGGTTTGGGGGATGATGGTAAAGGCATTATTCTGTTCTCGAATCCTGACAGTCAGACCAATCGTAATAATAACACGTTAAAGATGAGCGAGGATGACGGAGTAACTTGGAAGAAGCAATATTCCTATACAGGAAGTGATTATGGAGGATACTCGGACATTGCCCGTTATCCTGACGGTACAATTGGAGTATTATATGAATATGGTTTCAAGAATATCGGAGGCATTGCTTTTCAGAATGTTGAGTTGTCACAGCTACAATAAAACATGCGTAGAATTAAAAAATAGATTGATATGAAAAAGATAATATATTTCTTGTTCGTGTGTGTCGGGGCCTTTTATGCCTGCAAAGACGAGGAACAAGTACTGTTGAATGCAGATTTTATTTCAGACAAGCAAACCATATCCGCAGGGGAGAAGGTATATTTTATGGATAAGTCTGCTGGAGAACCTGTACGTTGGGATTGGGCTTTTGAAGGTGGAGAACCTAGTGTGTCTAATCTGTTCAGCCCGGAAATCGTGTATAATTATCCGGGAACTTATACCGTAAAATTAAGAGTAGGGCGGGGGACGGAAAATGCGGAGACTGAGATGTTGAAATATATCACAGTTGTATATCCGGATGAAATCACCGTAGCCTTTAAAGCCAATAAAACTCAGGCATTGAGTGATGAATCTATTAGTTTCACAGATATGTCCGTAGGATTCCCGTCTACTTGGTTGTGGGAATTTATTCCTGCAGAAGGCCGTACCGTCACCTCAACGGAACAGAATCCGAGTTTAGTATTTGAGCCGGGAGTTTACTCTGTTAAATTAACAGTTACTAATCCTAAGACAACGGCTACGCTTACGCAAGAGAATTATTTGAATATTATTGATAAGAATTCAGTTGCTGCAGATATTACGGCAGACCGGCGTATGGTTATAGAAGGGGGAGTCATATCATTCAAGGATACTAGCTTGGGACGTCCTACCCGTTGGAACTGGACGTTTGAAGGAGGAACACCTTCTACTTCCAATGAGCAGAACCCGACTGTTACTTATTCAACTGCCGGTAAGTATAAAGTTACTTTAGTCGCTTCCAATGATATGAATACTTCCACAGCTGAACAGGAAGGATATATCACAGTATTGCCGGGTAAAGATATTGTTCTTTTCTATCCGTTCGAGGGTGACAGTAAAGATATGGGTCCCAATGCTATTCATCCGGAAATTCTTAAATTGGGAGATAATATGGATGTCAACTTTAATGCACCTGCCCGTAAGGAAGGATTTACTTGTGCTGAGTTCAGAAGTAAGGATAATCAAAATTATGCATTCTTGTCGTTGCCGGATAATGATGCATTAGATTTCCAGGCAACTCCGGTGACTACTTCTTTCTGGGTGAAAACTTCGAATAAAACAGCTGCTAATCTGGGGGTATTCCAGCATGGAGCCGGTCCTAATGCAAGTACAGACGGAAAGAATAAGCAGACTTGGTTTAGATTCCAAAAATCCAGTCCGTTTATAAGATATGTCATTGAGTACTCTGGGCTTTCCGGAAACTGGACTGATTATAAGACAAAAGCCATGACAGACGGAGAGTGGCATCATTATGTATGTGTTCATACCAATGGAAGCACCTATTTATATATTGACGGAGTAAAAGCAGCGGAAGCACTCAATAAAGGTTTGAAACCAATTGATCGGAAGCCTTATTTCATCGGTGCCATGTACAGAGGGGCAGAAGGCTCCCGTTCTTATGAGAACTTTATGGATGGTTATATAGATGATTATCTGGTGTATAATCGTGCATTCACGGCAGCAGAAGCGAAAGCGCTTTATGATAGCATGAAATAAGTGATATCATATTCACTGATATAAGTCTAAAGGCAACTTGCTCATCGGTATCGGGAGTTAGTTGCCTTTTCTTGTACTGTATTTGTCATTAACCTGAATTTTTTCTTTGTATATTTGCAAACAGATACATTTTAGTATTATTATGAAAAATATTTTTATTCAAATTCTTCGTGTCCTGATGCTTTTTCTGCTTCTTATTTCAGGAGTTATTGGCTATATAATTTACGAAGATACATTGTCGGAGTGGTGGATACCTGTCGGAGTGGCATTGATGATAGCTGTTGCTACATTTCCTTTCTACATGAGGTGGGCATGGCTGACAGCCGGAGATAATAAAATAGTTAATTTTTTGTGTCATTTGGTATGTGTGGGAGTTATGAATTATGCACTGTTTCTTGTAGGTAACTATTGGTTGGCAGACCCTGCTTCCATGCAGGAAGAAGAAGTTGTAGTGCAGAGGAAGTATCAGGAGACGCATAAGAAAACCCGCCGGGTAGGTAAGAGGCGTTATGTACCGGACGGTGTACGTAAGGAGTACTATTTGGAAGTAGCTTTTACAAATGGTACTATGAAAACATTGCATGTACCACTCTCTACTTATAACAAGACACGACAGGGTGCAACAAAGACATTGACTTTGCAGAAAGGATTCTTCGGGCTTCCGGTGATAACAAAAGGACTTTAAAGAAATATCTGCGAAGGACTCATTGCAATGAGATATCCGACTTGTTGGCTAAAGCCACTTTTCTGCGGAGAAGTAAGTCGGATATAGTTAATGCATTTTCCATCGAATCGTTTGATAATTTCATAAAACCGTATAAGAAATGCAAGGATATTATTCAAGCTTTAGAAACATTTCTTTTAGATTGATTGTCACGCAGTCAAACTGATTCACCATATCCATACCGATAATCCCTGCATCATCTGATGTCTGGAAATCACCGTTTGTAGTATCCACTGCAAGATTTTTCAATTCGACCGGAACTTTACCGACCTTTATGCGGAAGGACGGTAAGCGCAATATTTCTTTTGTTACCACTATGTTGAAGCCGCCACCCGTAATGTGTTCCCGTTTGCCGGAAGCGTCGAGTTCGGACTTATGGCCTTCATAATATCGGTAATACAAGCCGGCAGTAGAACATCCTGTGTCAAAGTGCAACTTGAGCCTTTCCCCATTGTTTGCCTCTGCTTTTATTTTCAGTGCGCGGTCGGTCAATATCATGTTACGTCCCGAAGCGGGGAGCGGTGTAGATGATACAGGAAAGACAATTTTTTTTTCTTTCGGATAGATACGCAGTTCATCGAACAAATTGATAAAATCCATGCCGAGAATTGCGTCAACCCTCATGACACTGTCCAGCGCGTTAGGCGGAGCAACAGTAATGAGTGGATAATGGAAAATCATGCTACCAATCTGCATATTCTCCACTGTTCCCATTTGTCCGTTCATAGCTCCGGGAAGCGTTGAATTGATTGTCAGCGAATCATTCAACATACGTACACCTACCTCTTTGGCAAAACGTTCGGACATGAAACTGGTTCCGGCACCGGTATCAAAAATGAAGCGGTATGTTTTTCCGTTGATTGTAACAGGTATTAAAATTGTTGTACCCCGCCAACCCTTCGGTTCAACACTTGTCGGTAGTTTTACTTTTTCTATTTCAATAGGGACGGATACATCGCAATCCGGTCGTGTGATACTTGGTGCCGGGATGCTACTCAATTTGCTATAGAAAGAAAAGACCTGCTCAAGTCCTTCATAAGCCTCTTTCTCTGCATTTTGTGCTTTAAGCTGGTCGATGATGCTTTGTGCATTCTGCGCTGCTGAAGCATAATTGCCCCTTAAACCGTCTATTTGACAGGCCAGTATAGTCATGCCAAGTACATTTGAACCTCCAATTTCATTCTGGTGATTGGTAAGTAGTTTCCGGATGCCGCTTATTGCTTTATCCGGACGGTTGAAGTTATAATCAATCATGATTTCCGACATCAGTTTAAGAAAATCAACCTGCATGGAATCTTTTAAGATCGGATAGTTTTCTTCCAGACCGAACCAGTCCGACTGATTGATAAGTGTTCCGATACGTTCGTCGGCACTTTGTGAAAAAACAGGGATAGAAAAAAGGACCGCTGCTAATAAAAATAATTTCTTCATTTGTTTTGGGTATTTTATAGTTCTGTATTTATGTGTATTTTTCTGACTATATTTTATTTGTTATATCCATAAGCTATTTTGTTTCTTTGGGTATGGTGGTAAATATAGTGAATTAATCAGAAACGTAGAATAAGGTTCGTTTTTATTTTGGGAAAGTTTGTTCAAGAACATAAAATTCGCCCTCTGCCAATCTTCAAAAGACTGACAGAGGGCGGCTACCATGACGAGAAAAAAGTCGAAGTTTATTGCTTGGCTTCGTTATTTTGTTTCAACAGAAATTCATCAATTGCTTTCTTCAGTTGGTCTTTGGGCAAAGCTCCCTGTGAGATTCTTGGCTGTTCGTTCATCGGAATCATCAGCAAGGTAGGGATGCTGCGAATGCCGAAAGCGGCGGCCAAATCCTGTTCTTGGTCCACATCAATTTGATAGATATCTATTTTACCGCTATATTCTTTGCTAAGTTCTTCAAGAATAGGGTGCAGCGCTTTACAGGGGCCGCACCAGGTTGCGTAGAAATCAACAATTGCCGGACGTTTGCCTTCAAATTTCCAATCGTTCGGATTGGCTTCATAATTATATACTTTCTTCAAAAAATCCGCTTTATTTAATGCTATTACTTCCATTTTATTTTCTTTTTTTGTTGGTTCATTACTCTTTTTATTTTCTCCGCTGTTTCCTGCGCAAGCAGTGGTAGCAAGTACGATAGCGAAGGCACTCATAATACTTTTGATTAGTTTCATAATTCTTTTCTTTTTATTTTTTCTCTGATGCAAAGATAGAGGGATTACAGTTCCCCTGAAATGGCGATTTGGCCGGAACACTTGGCGAAATTTCCTTTAGACAGTTAGTTAATGCTAAAATATGTCTTTTATTTTTTGGTAGGGAAGAGATAGACTTGGTTGTGGATTATGGTGCACGAGTGAAGATTGTCTATTTGGAATAGCCGTATCATATCTTTGTTGACGGAAGCGCATGAGGTGGTGTATCATGTGTCATAGTCAAGGAGTATTATACTCCGGCTTCTCAGGCTAATCACCAATCAATTTGCAGGATATTAGGAGAAAAACGGAGTTCTTTATTTTTTGAGTATTCGTTTTAAATAGTCGGTATTCGTTAAGTTCACTGTCTCGAAAACACCTTTATAAAAGACGGCAAAGTTATTGAATACGCAAGGCAACTCCTTTGCTTTTTGTAGCGTATCCACTTGGACGAAAGATACAGGAACGTCATTTGTTTCACAAAACTGTTTTATTATGTCAATGTATTGATAAATATAAGGGCATTGCATATCATGATAAATTGTCAGTTCTTTGTTTTCAATCTCTAGTTTCTTGGCGTTTGGTGCAAACTTGGGTGTTGTTCCGTCAAAAGAGAGAGCTAACAATTCATATCCATTATCGGTAGTATCGACAACCTCAAAGCCGAACTTTTTGGCAAATGTCTGGTCGGAAAGCCAGCTCTTTTGTTTTTTTGCCCCGAGCATACAAACACCGGATTTGCCTTTCTCTTTCGCATCAGCCAGACAATACTCCATGAGCGATTTTCCATATCCTTTTCCTTTGGAGCTACCCAGCACCCATAGACAATACAGATAATAATAGTTGTTGCCGATGATAGGAACCCAAGCTGTTTCAAGAGGGGCATATTCGATAAAAACCGTGGCCTTTGCATTTAATTTTCTAAAGATATGACCTTCGCTCAGCCGCTCGGAAAGCCATTGGCGTTTGGCATCAATACCCGGATGAGACTTCTTACTGCGGATAATGCAACATAAATGTTCATCGGTAAGGTTTTCATTCGTCAGGTTTATAAAATCAGTATTCATGTGTAAGTTTGTTTTAGGTTTGGACATTATCAATCAGTAAGATGTATTGAGCCTATCTATTATCATTGTACAAATGTAGCGAATTTATGTAATATTGATTACCTATAAATGACTTTCATTTATGATTGAAGTAAAATAGAGCAAAGCCGTACAGATTTAAACAAAATAATCTACATAACGAAAAAATATGCATCATGCTATCATTCATTTTAATAACCTCTTAATTATTAGAAGAATAAGTATGATAGATAGCTTTTTAGAATGTATCTATCATACTTTTACAGCTAAAATAGAGTATCTATCATCAATAAGATAGTTGAATAAAGGATGGGGGGACGTAATATAGCTTGTTTTTGTTGCTATGAATCCGTATAAATCCGACTATCATGGGTTGATAATCCAACTTTAGCAGCTCTAAGTTTGTATCCCACGTATGCGGGCTGTGCATCCCACATGTATAAACCGTATATCCCACGTATGCAGGCTGTATAGCCCACATGTGTGGGCTATAAAAATACGACTATTTCTAATAGATTGTTAAGCTGTCAGATATAGGTTATCTTACTATAGATCGTGCATTCTTATGCCTTTAAAGAAAGAATTTTATTTAATGCTATACTGGAATTAGGTATAAGCTGGGTATGATAGATATACGTTTTTTACAATAAAAGTATGATAGATAAATTAAAAAAAAACTGTCTATCATATTTATTCTTTTGATAATTAAGAGGTTATTAAAATGAATGATAGCGTGATAGATATTTTTTCATTATGTAGATTCTTCTTCAAATTTGGTGGTAATTTAACTGGTCGGTGGTATCTCCATTCCCCTCCTTCGGGGAAGGAGGGGTGGCTGAAAGCCGGGGTGGTAGGTGGATACACAATGTTGATAATAAATGACTTACGCATTCACCTACCACCTCCCCCTACGGGTACTCCTCCTTCCCGAAGGAGGAGAATGGAGAATACTATCGACTATCAACTATCAAATTATTATTTTCTTAATTAATTTTACCACCAAATTTGAAGAAGAACCTCATGGAATTAAAATTATTCCGACAAAGAAATACTTTTCGGGAACTAACTGAAAATATAGACGATAATTCCGGTAATTAGCACATAAGTTAATGCGTACGGAATAGCTGCTTTCAGGATTTCCCCCTCTTTACCCTGCTGGTTTCCGGCGGAAGTGGCAATAGCGATACTTTGCGGGGAGATAATCTTACCGCCCGTAGCCCCTACCGTATTTGCAGCGGAAAGCCAATCGGGGCTGACATGAATTTGTCCCGCTACACTTGCTTGCAGTTTGCCGAAAAGGATATTGGATGAGGTGTCGCTTCCGGTAATAAATGTTCCCAGGCAACCGATGACCGGTGCGAACAGCGGATATAAACTTCCGGTAGCAGTGGCGAGTGCCGTGGCAATAACGGCAATCATTCCCGAAGCGTCCATAATGGTGGATAATCCGACCAGGCAGATAACCGTGACGAAAGTTTTTTTCAACTGTTTCACCGTATTCCAAAGTACGGTGAACAAGTCCTTTACTTTTGCTCCCTGTATCAATCCGCCGATAAAAGTACCCACGAAAAGCAATACTCCCGCATGAGTCAGCCATGAAATAGTGTAATTTACGGTAGAAGCATTGATAGGCAGACTGATTTTCGTTATCCAGTTATTTTCCAATGTCTGGCGCAATCCCGGGAATAGTGGGCTTGTAAGAATAATAAGGACGAGAATAAGCAGATAAATACTCCATGCATTCAGAATATCTTTCGTTTTCAACGAGCTTTTCCGTGCCTTTTCTTTTTTGGATGCAGTCAGTTTGCCATAAAGGACGATGACGATGATAGACAGGATGCTTCCGATGATAGCCGGAGATTCCGCTCCCATATATCTGGCTGCGAGGTATTGGCTGATTAAAGAAACACTGCCTACCAATAAAGCCAAGAACAGATTCTTGGGGAGTGATTTCAGTTTGGGGTCGGTAAGGAAAAGCAATACAAACGGAATAAGGAACATGAGGACTGATAATTGCAATACGACATTGGTACTAAGGTTCAGAACATCCAGATTCGTCTCCTTTGCCAGTACGAGCACCGGCGTTCCGATAGCTCCGAAAGCAGTAGCCACACTATTCGCTATCAAGCTGACCGTAGCCGAGAATATCGGCTTGAACCCCAGGCTGATAAGAATCGCTGCCGGAATAGCAACTGCCGTTCCGAATCCCGCCATCGCTTCCAGCAATCCGCCGAATCCCCAAGTCAATAACAATACCTGAATACTCTTATCGGTGGAAATGGAAGCGAACTGTTGCTTTATAGTCTCCATTTTTTCTGTTTTCAGCAATACGTTGTAGCTGAAAATAGCCATTAGTATAATGATTAAAATAGGGGAGACAGCTTTTAACGCTCCGTATAGAAAGGAATAAAACAGATTGTCCACAGAAAAGGTGAAGCCGAAAAGTGCAATCAGCATGGTTACCACTAAGGAAATAATACTACTTTTGTCGCCCGGCATTTTGAAGAATGCCATTAATATGATTAATAATAGTACCGGAATGATAGCAAGAATCAAGGTCATAATAGTCTGGTTTTAAAAAGTAAGACGTTCATTTGTTATGAGTATAACAAACAAACGTCTCACTTGGGTCGATGCGGCAAATAGATTTTTCTATTTATTTCATTTTCACATTTAATATTTGCTGTAACTGTTTCAGGTTCGTCTGAGCTGCTTCGTTACCTAATTTGGCAGCTTGTTCGAATGCGGCCATAGCACGTTGGATATCTCCGTTCAGGAAATTGTAAACTCCGGTATTGTTCATAAATTCGGCAGTTGTATGGTCTGCTTTTTCCATATATTTCACGGCTGTATTCAAGTCTTTCTGTGATAAGGCGACGGCAGCGGCATTCAGGTTGGCTACCTGGTCGGTAGGATACATACGTACTGCGATATCGAATACATTCACGAAATCTTTGCTACCTTTCGGATAACTGTTGGCTACCTGATACATTTCATTCAGGCTCAAATACTTCGGATTCTCACGAATGATGATGCGTCCCTGTTCTACGTCGAAATTGACGACGGTATAGTCGATCTTACAATTCACCTTACGCAATCCCGGATAGATTTCCTTGAGCATACTACGATAGGGAGCTCCACCGCCCACACGCATGATTTCCTGTTTCCGTTTGGCGTCATCAGTCGTATTTTTGATAATATTCAGGAAAGTTTCCTTGTCTTTCATGGACGAGGACTTTAAAGCTTTCACCAGTCCGTCCCAGTTTTCGCCGCCGAAAGTCACTTTATAAAGTTTGGAAGAAACTTTCTCATTCTTGACCAGATAATCTTTCAAGGCTTCCGCACGTTTCTTGGAAAGCTGTTCATTGAAGGCCAGCGGTCCTTCGGGAGAGGCGAAACCTTCGATTCCGATTCCTTTTATAGTCAAGTTCTTATCATTCTGAATCTTGTCGAACATGGAATGAATATTCACCAGTTCGGTATGATTATTCATAAAGTCGGTAAGGATAACTGATTTGTTGACCGGGAAATCCAGATGAACTTCATATTGTTCGCTACGGTTTTTCACAACTTCTACCGTAGGCTGGATATAGGCGACGAAAGGAGACATGGCACTTAACCGTTTGGCTTCGGTAGATACGTCGTTGGTGATTAATTCTTGCGCGTTCATCTCCTGATAATTGCCACAGCCGCATAAATTCTCTACGAGCTGTAAGGAGGCGTTGCTCATCCAAGGCTTATATGGAATGATCTGCGTATAATTAAAAGTCTCCCGTTTGTTATAAGGGACGATAAGGGCAGTCGGTTCCTGTTTGGTAATGGCTAGTCCGCGGATATAGGCCTTTTCGCGTCTTTTACCGTTGACGATAATTTCTTGCAGGGGGACGTTGTGCTGTCCGTCTGTCAATAAAGGAATCAGGCTGAGGCTTCGGGTGGAGCCTATTGTCAGTTTGCTCATGTCAAAAGTCATTCCGACATAGAGCGAGTTGCCTTGTTGCCATAACGATACATTGGAGAGAGTGAGTTCATCATTCAGAAATTTCTGTGCATGTGCCGGCAATATTGCGGCGGCAAAGGCTATAAATAGATAGATAAGTTTTCTTTTCATCTTTGTAAGTTTTTGGAAGGTTCGATTATTTGATGATATAAATGAAGCTTAAACCGACTTTGGTTGGACCGAAGTAATTACGGTTGTTATGTCCCAGCTTCTCTCCTCCGTCGCCACGGGCGTATTTATCATATTTCAGGTGGGCATATCCGACGCCTATGGTGGCCTCCATGCTCCAACGTTTGCTTATTATCCATTGATAACCATAAGAGATACCCGCTCCGTATACATTCCCGTCGTAACGGTCGTGCCCCATTCCGAAGATATTCAGGTTACTGACATTCATTTCTCCGTAATGTCCGTGCAGACCGAAGAAACTTCCGTTGAAACGTTCGCAAAGCCAGTAACGCAGTTCCGGCTGAACAAGCCAATGTTTAATCTGGCGGTCATCTCCGAATTTCCACGGGTTGTAATTACCCGATATGTCGAGGGTGAGTTTCTTTGCCAGTCCCACTTCGAAGCCGAGGTTGGGCGTGGAGGTTGCCCAATAGAGGGCATTGGTCTTGATAGCGAATTTAGGTAGATAGGCTTCGTTCCGTTGTACTTGCGCATAAATGCTTGTACCGGACATGAGCAGGAAACCGGCTGCTAGTAAAAATTTAATTGTTCTCATTTTGTTAGGGTCTAGATTTTATTAAAAATGATACGCGATAAACAGTAAAGAACGGGTGTTTGTTGTCTCCGTCTGCAAAAAAAATGATGCCTTGGAGAATAAATAAAAATGTTTAAAGGCATAAATGCTAACATTTTCGGGATGTCGTGCGTTCATTATATAAAATACCTTTGTGTAATCAATATGACAATGATTCTATTTATTACTGCTTATTTTTACACACATACAATTTTAAATTAAATAGAGCCTATGAAAGAGCTTATCAAGAACCTGGAAGAACTGAACAGGAAAGCAGAAAAAGGCGGCGGCGACGCACGCATTGAAAAACAACATTCCGTGGGCAAACTCACCGCCCGCGAACGTATCGAATTACTTTTGGAAAAAGGTTCGTTTATCGAACTGGACAAGTTGGTTACTCATCGTTGTACCGATTTCGGTATGGAGAAGCAGAAGTTTGCAGGAGACGGAGTTGTCACCGGTTATGGCATGATCGGCAAGCGCCTGGTTTATGTCTTTGCACAGGATTTTACCGTGTTCGGAGGAGCTCTTTCAGAAACACATGCCAAGAAAATCTGCAAGGTGATGGATATGGCGATGCAAATGGGGGCACCTATCATCGGACTGAATGATTCGGGAGGTGCGCGTATTCAGGAAGGTGTCCGTTCTCTGGCAGGATATGCCGAAATATTCCTGCGCAACTCTATGGCGTCGGGAGTGATTCCGCAGATAAGTGCGATTATGGGACCTTGTGCCGGGGGAGCTGTTTATTCACCTGCACTGACTGACTTTATTCTCATGGTAAAAAATTCCGGCTATATGTTTATTACCGGCCCTGATGTCGTGAAAAGTGTGACACAGGAGGAGGTGAGCAAGGAAGATCTGGGTGGAGTAGGCGTGCACATGACCAAATCCGGCGTGGCTCATCTTTCCGCAGAAAATGATATTGAATGTATCAACTATATCCGCGAACTGATTTCTTATCTGCCGGGAAATAATATGGAGGAACCTCCGTTTGTAGCAACGAGCGATTCGCCCACTCGCCTGACTCCGGAACTTTCTAACTTGGTTCCTACGAATCCGAACCAACCTTATGATATCAAGGAAATGATTGAGGCCGTGGCTGATGATAACAGTTTCTTCGAACTTCAGGCGGAATTTGCGGCGAATATTGTTACCGGTTATATCCGTCTGAACGGAAAGACGGTGGGAGTCGTTGCTAACCAGCCGTTGGTACTGGCAGGGACTTTGGATATTAATGCATCTGTCAAGGCTGCCCGTTTCGTCCGTTTCTGCGACGCTTTCAATATACCTTTGCTGACATTGGTGGATGTGCCGGGATTCCTTCCGGGAGTAGATCAGGAATACGGCGGTATTATTCGTAACGGGGCGAAGTTGCTGTATGCTTATTGTGAGGCTACCGTTCCGAAAGTTACGGTTATCACCCGTAAGGCATACGGAGGAGCTTATGACGTCATGAGTTCCAAACATATCCGTGGTGATGTGAACCTGGCTTATCCCACTGCCGAGATTGCAGTAATGGGACCGGACGGAGCAGTAAACATCCTTTTCAAGAAAGAAATAGAAAAGTCGCAGGCTCCCGCAGAGAAGCGGAAAGAACTTCAGGACGACTATCGGGAAAAGTTCGCGAATCCATACCGTGCGGCAGAACTGGGATATGTAGATGAAGTGATTGATCCGGCAATGACCCGTTTGCGCCTGATTCGCAGCTTCGAGATGCTTGCCAACAAGCGGCAGTCCAATCCACCCCGGAAGCATTCGAATATTCCGCTTTAAGAAGTGGAGAGTTGAGAATGGAGAGTATTCATTAAAAAGAAAAAGATTATGATAAAGAAAATATTAGTAGCTAATCGTGGTGAAATAGCCATGCGCATCTTTCGTACGTGCCGGGTGATGAATATTTCAACGGTAGCTGTATATACCCATGTAGATCGGGGAGCTTTGCACGTCCGTTATGCCGAAGAAGCCTATTGTATCTCCGAATCACCCGAAGATACTTCCTATCTGAAGCCGGAACTTATATTGTCCATTGCCAAAAAGACCGGAGCCGCCATTCATCCGGGATACGGATTCTTGTCGGAAAATGCGGATTTTGCTCGTCGTTGCGAAGAAGAAGGAGTGATTTTTATTGGTCCGGGTGCCGATATTATAGCTAAAATGGGAATCAAGACGGAAGCCCGTAAAATTATGCGTGAAGCAGGACTTCCTATTGTGCCCGGAACAGAAGCGCCTGTGCAGGGAATCGAGGAAGTGAAAAAGGTGGCTAAGGAAGTCGGTTATCCTATCATGCTGAAAGCACTTGCCGGAGGTGGAGGGAAGGGGATGCGTCTGGTACGCTCCGAAGAGGAAGTGGAGGCGGCTCTCCGTCTGTCTCAATCTGAAGCCGGGACTTCGTTTGGTAATGACGCTGTCTATATCGAAAAATATATAGAAAACCCACATCATATTGAGGTACAGATTATGGGGGATAAATATGGTAATGTCGTTCATCTGGGAGAGCGTGAATGTTCTATCCAACGACGGAATCAGAAGGTGATTGAGGAATCTCCGTCTCCCTTTGTAAAGGAAGATACCCGGAAGAAAATGCTGAAGGTTGCTGTGGAAGCCTGTAAGAGAATCGGTTATTATAGTGCCGGAACCCTGGAATTTATGATGGATAAGGATCAGAATTTCTACTTCCTTGAAATGAATACCCGTTTGCAGGTGGAACATCCGGTGACGGAAGAATGCACCGGTGTCGATCTGGTACGTGATATGATAACCGTGGCTGCGGGCAATCCTCTGCCTTATAAACAGGATGATATAAAGTTTAGCGGAGCTGCTATTGAATGCCGTATTTATGCGGAGGATCCGGAAAATAACTTTATGCCTTCTCCCGGTGTGATTACGGTTCGTGAGGCTCCCGAAGGACGTAACCTGCGTCTGGATAGTGCGGCTTATGCCGGATTTGAAGTTTCGCTGCATTATGATCCGATGATTGCAAAACTCTGTTGCTGGGGACGTACCCGCGAATCGGCTATTTCGAATATGGCGCGTGCGTTGCGCGAATATAAGATTTTGGGTATCAAGACGACGATTCCTTTCCATCAGCGTGTATTGAAGAATGCGGCATTTCTGGAAGGAAAGTATGATACTACTTTTATTGATACACGCTTCGATAAGGAAGATTTGAAACGCCGGCAGAATACTGATCCGACGGTGGCCGTCATAGCTGCCGCAGTAAGGCATTACGAACGGGAGAAGGAGGCCGCCTCGCGTGCAACGACGCTTCCGGTAGTGGGAGAGTCGCTCTGGAAATATTACGGTAAGTTGCAAATGACAGCCAATAATTATTAAACTAAAAACTAAAGAAATAGCTTATGGGTACAACACTGGCTACATATTATGCCAAACTTCAGGATATGCCGGATAGTGAATATAAGGTGGAAATTCTGGAAGATGGGCCAATCAAGAAGATTGCAGTCAATGGCAAGGTATATGAGGTCGATTACAATATGGGGGGTGACTCTATCCATTCAATCATCATCGACCATCATTCACATGGAGTACAGATTTCTCCTTCTTCCAATAATTCATATACTATAATGAATAAGGGGGAGTTTTATCAGATTGAGTTGCAGGGAGAAATGGAAAAGATACACAATGCCCGTAGCGGGGCGGAAGCTGTGGGACGTCAGGTGGTTCAGGCTCCTATGCCGGGAGTGATCCTGAAAACATACGTAAAGAAGGGTGATAGCGTGAAACGCGGCGATCCGCTCTGTGTGTTGGTAGCCATGAAAATGGAAAATGAGATTCGTGCGGTGACCGACGGCGTTGTGAAAGAAGTGTTCATAGAAGATAATATGAAGGTTGGGCTGAATGACCGCATCATGGTAATCGAATAAGTGGTCTGTAGAAACAAAAGACTAGCCTGCTAAATAGTGAGGCTAGTCTTTTGAAGTCATAAGTCTTTTATTTCCGGAATCAATATAAACTTCGTGTTCGGAAAATACTTCTTCAACCAGTTTTGAATGAAGTTCATCGTATCATTCTGAATCGTTTTATCTTTTGGGGTGGGATACATATTGTAAAGTACCGTATCCAATACAATATCACGCTTTTGTATGGCCTCAAGGCTTAAAAGGGTGTGATTGATGCTTCCCAATTTCCCGGAAGTAACAAAAATAAGAGGATAATTCTCTTGGGCAATGTAGTCTATTGTCAGAAGTTCCGTAGTTAATGGAACCATTAAACCGCCTGCGCCTTCGAGTAGGACATAATCATATCGTTCACTCAATTCTTCCGTAGCACGTTTGATTTTACCGAAGTCAATGGGACGGTTATCCAGTTGGGAAGCGAGGTGTGGAGAGGCAGGATAGGAGAATATTTCCGGCATAGTGAGTCCTTCCTTGTCTTCTTCTGTAAAGGGGATTCCCATAATATGACGATGCAAGTCAATATCCTCGGAATGGCCGACGTTTCCTGTCTGGATGAATTTTTGAGTGATGGTACGTTGTCCGTTCTTGTTCCATTCACGAGCTAGAAATCCGGTGGCGTAACTCTTACCGGCATCGGTGTCGATGCCGCTTACGAAATATACATTCTGTTTCATACTTTTTTCTTTTTTGCGATAATATAAATGGGGTGATAAGTCAGGGATACTGAAGTGCCCTGAGTAAATTCTTGTGTGTAACGTTCACTGAATAACTGCAAGTCACGGCGTGTCCGCAGTTGTTGGGAAGATGTGCCGGTTACTCCTGTTACTCCTGTCTGCTTCAAATGATAAAGTACTTTTATGGGATTATCAAACGAAAGAGAAATAAGTTCTTCTTCCGAATGGAGTATGTCAAAGTGAGTTGACAGGGCTGTTACAAGTTCTTCCCGTGAACGATAAGGGAGTCCGCTTCCTGTTAGCTCTCGTATCTCTTTCATATTCTCTTTCCCGAAAGTGCTGAAAGCGAAATAGCCTTGTTTATTGAGCAAAGCATTGCATCTTTTGAAAAAGTTTTCGGGAGATTCGAACCATTGCAACGCGGAACAGGAAGTTATCAATGTGCTTCCAGTAGGGAAAGGAACGATTTCTGCATCTCCCGGAAGAAAGGATACTTGCTCTTTTCTTAGTATATCCTCACAGCAGTATTTCATCTCCGGGCAAAGGTCGTTCAGAAATAATTCTTCCGGTCGTAGAGCCTGGAGCAGCATACGGGAATAAATGCCTGTACCGCATCCGAACTCAATTACTTTAGAACAGGGGAAGGATATATGTTTTGTAAGCAGGTGAATCATTTTATCTGCAATCTGCCGCTGTACGTTTGCTTCCTGCGGATAGGTAGCAATGGCTTTAGAGAAACGTTTTGAAATTAGTTGTTTATCCATAAATCAATAATTAGTTGATATGCATGATTACGTTATCAAAAAGTTCTTGTTGATAGTGGGCGGCTTCTGTATACTCAAGAGAATCCACTTTGTTTCTCCATGCCAGCCATTGGCTATCCGGCAGGAAGATATGGTCGTTCTTTCCTATGATGGCTTTTTGCCATGCAAAGTCCGAAGGTGGTAATGATAAGTATTGCTTTTGTATGGCAGCAAGTTCTTCCTTGAGTTCTTCAATGGAACGTTGGGGAGCTACTGTCTGAAAAGTTTTGTAACCGGCTGTTGAACCACACATCCGTCTTTGAAACTTTTGCAAGGATTGTTCGTTCAAACCTTGCAATGTCCCTTCGAAAATGGCAGGAGTGATCCCTTTTGTTTCATGTATAGGATAAGGAGTGCCATTGATAGCGATACTTTGGGAGAGGGGCAGGGATGGATATTGTTTCATTATCTGAGAAGCTGCCCATACTCCCATGGACCAGGCAATGAGGGTAATTTCGGAATACTCTTGCAAGATGATGGCATCGAACTCTAATGAACGATAATCATAACAAATCAGCCAATCCTTATCGGTCGGGCGGATTTGCAAAAATGGAGTTTCATCCATTCCCCAACCTGCGAAGAAAAGCAATAGATGCTTTTGATTATTTTTTATGATAAAATGCTGTTTCATCCGTTTATCAATTTTATAAGTTGGTCGATTTCGTGTTCGGTGATGTCCGCTGTTAATGAGAAGCGGATGCGTGAAGTCCCTTCAGGAACCGTAGGCGGACGTACCGGCAATGCATAGAATCCTTTGCGTTGGATTTCTTCTGCTTTACATATAGTGTTTTCACTTGCCCCTACAATCATAGGGACAATATGGCTTACCGAAGGACAGTTATATCCTTTGTCGACAAGTGCAGTCTTTAGTTTGTTGCTGATCCGTAACAAATGAGTCCTTTTCTCTTGGAGAGAGGGTAGTTGTTCTAGTATCCACGAGGTCCATTGAATATTAATGGGTGGAAGGGCTGTTGTGAATATAAACGTGCGCATCTTGTTGATTAGATATTCCCGGATAACTTGTCGGCAGGCAATGTAAGCTCCTGCTGAGGCTATTGCTTTCCCGAATGTTCCTACCAGAAAGTCTATATCGTTGATGCAATTTTGTTCTTCAGCACATCCTAATCCGTTGTCTCCCCGTACACCGAAAGCATGGGCTTCGTCCACGTAAAGAAGAATATTGGAATAACTTTTTTTTAATTGGACAAGGGCATGAAGGTCGGCTTCATCACCGTCCATGCTGAAGATACTTTCAGTGACAATAATGATTTGCTCATACGCATTGTGATTCTCGGAAATCAATCGCTGTAACTGGGATAAGTCATTATGGCGATATCGGATACATTTCGCAGATGACAACCTGATTCCGTCTATCAAACTGGCGTGTACCAGTTTGTCTGCAAGAATTAATGTTTGAGCATTGCTGACGGCAGGAAGAATCCCTGTATTGGCATGATAACCACTATTGAATATAAGTGCGCTTTCTGTTCCGAACATGGCTGCCAGTTGTTGTTCCAGTTCTTGATAATCGGTAAAATTGCCTGTAAGCAATCGGGAAGAAGAAGAGGTAGGCAGGAATGTTTCAGGAGTTATTGTCTTTAGGAATTCCTTTCTCAGCGATATGTTATTAGCCAGTCCGAGATAATCATTGGAAGACAGGTTCACCATCCGTTGCCCGTTCAGAATTACATTCCGCCCGTCGTGGATGAGGGGTGGGAGAGAGCGATAATTCTTCTTTTCCTTTAGAGTAAGAAGTTCTTGGTTTATATGGTCTGATATCATAAGTTATTGATGTATATTTTATTACGTTCTCCACTGATTACCTTGAGTAATCCGGTCGTTAGTTTGCTTAGTTGTTCGGGAGTGATGATAAAGGGGGGCATCAGATAGACGAGCTTTCCGAACGGGCGTATCCAAATTCCTTCTTCCACAAAACGGCGTTGCATAAATGCCATATTTACCGGACGCTTCATTTCAATTACTCCGATTGCCCCTAATATCCTTACATCGGCTACTTGTGGAAGTTCCCGGGCAGGTGCCAGTTCTTCTTTTAATTGTGTTTCGATTCGTTTCACATTCTCCTGCCAGCCGGATTGGAGTAATAACCGGACAGACGCGCAAGCCACCGCGCAAGCGAGCGGATTTCCCATGAAGGTAGGACCGTGCATGAAGGCTCCCGGTGCATGATTGGAGATAGTATCTGCCACATGATTACTAGCCAATACGGCAGAAAGTGTCATATATCCACCTGTCAGTGCTTTCCCGATACACATGATATCCGGCTCTACTCCGGCATATTCCCAGGCAAAAAGTTTACCGGTACGTCCGAATCCAGTTGCAATCTCATCAAAGATTAAAAGAAGTCCATGCTCTTTACAAAGCTTTTCCGCTTCGCGAAGATATTGTGGATGATAGAACCACATACCGCCTGCTCCTTGGACAATAGGCTCAAGAATGAGCGCTGCTAGTTCCCCCGAATGTTTTTCTATTGTTTTCCGTAGCGGTTCGATGTCCTGAGGATTCCATTCACCGTCGAAACGCGATGAAGGAGCCGGAACAAAATAACGGACAGGAAGTGACGCACCGAAAAGGCTGTGCATTCCCGTTACAGGATCACATACGGACATGGCATTCCATGTGTCGCCGTGATATCCGGAACGGATAGTCACAAAGTTATTTTTATCCGGTTTTCCGGCTGCATACCAATATTGTACAGCCATTTTCAGAGCCACTTCCACCGCTACCGAACCGGAATCTGCATAGAAGATTTTCTGCATGGAGGGTGGTACTAAAGGTAATAGTAATTTACCCAGTTCAATGGCAGGGTCATGTGTCAATCCTCCGAACATTACATGAGACATTTTATCCAATTGGTCTTTGGCAGCCTGATTCAATGCCGGGTGATTGTATCCATGCACTGCACACCACCAGGATGACATCCCTTCGATGAGTGTTCGTCCGTTTTCGAGGGTGATAGTGGCTCCGTCCGCCCGTTTTACTTTGTATACAGGTAGCGGATCGGTGGTGGATGTATATGGGTGCCATAGATGTTCCCGGTCGAATTGAGAGCTGGCAAACTGATACCCTTCTTTCAGGATCATTTGCTTGTCTTCCGAGACTTTGGAACCGAGTGTAGTGAGTAAATCACCTACAATGGCGGAATTAATACCAATGTATAACGCTTTGCTCATAGCTTCGGAAGATAGTTGGGAACGTCCTCCGGCAAAACGCAGGAAAGCAGTTGGGTTAATGAAACGGAACAAGGCAATTGTTCTGAGAACTTCTTCTTCACTCAAAGGCTTTTCGTTCTCCAACGGCGTTCCGGGTATCGGACTCAGCAGGTTGATAGGTATGGATTGGACATTCAGTGCTTTCAGCGTAAAAGCGAATTCAATCCGTTGTTCCATTGTTTCTCCCATGCCAATGATACCGCCGCAGCAAATATCCATACCTACACGGCGGGCAGCATTGAGGGTAGCCAGTTTCTGCTCTTGCGTATGTGTGGAGCACAGTTTCGGGAAATAGGAAGGTGCAGTTTCCAGGTTGCAATGATAGCGGGTAATTCCGGCATCGTGTAATGCATGCAATTCGTTTTCGTCAAGTAGTCCTAAGGAAGCGCAAAGCTGAATCGACGAGTGTCGTCGTATATGGCGAACAGTATCACAAAGTTGGGTTATCTGTCTGGAAGAAGGTTTTCGCCCGCTAGTGACGAGGGAAAAACGGTTGACGTCTTGGGTTTCGTTGTATTTAGCCTGTCGGAGACATTCTTTAGCGGGAAGGAGGTCGTAGACTTCGGCTTGCGTCTTGTAGTGAGAGGATTGTGCACACCATTTGCAGTTCTCCGGACATCTGCCGGACTTGGCATTAATGATAGAACACATGTCGAATTCGTGTGAAGCACGTGCGACGGTAATCTCGTGCGCGGCGGCATAGAGCGCCTCGCTGTCAGCCATATTGGCCAGCCAAGCGGCTTGGTCGGGCGATATGTCAATGCCTGCCAACACTTGGTCTTTGATTTCTTGAAGTGTCATAAATGTATGATAAGGGATAGTTTGTGCAGCATTCTGCTTGCGAAGGGCAACGTCCACCACATTGGTATGCAGATGACCGATTTGGAATTCACGTCCCATACTTGCAAAGGCAGCATAGTTCTTCCTGCCCCAGTAGCGGAAACGGGAAAGAAGGGTACGTGTGGTCTGTATATGACGTTGTTTCTTCATTTGGTTCTTGTTTTAAAGGTAAGAACGGGGCAAATGTACAAAGATTCTTTGGATAAGCAAGCAAGTTGGAGATTTCTGATGTATGTATTTTTATTTATTCTTCCTATATTCTTTGCGCAAATGGAAGTTGAAGCCTGCATACACTTGAAGTGTGCCGAATCCGTTGTCCAAAGAGAAATTGTTCCGATGATAATTATAGTTTTTTCCAACAAAGGAGGAACCGACAAAATACTTTCCGTTATTGTAGACAATGCCTGCGCGAATCAGAAAGTCGAGATTGAATTTACTGTACCATTGTTTTCCTTCGTGGGTTTCCGCATCTACGTCGGAAGCCTTGTAGGCAATGGCGGGGGTGAGAGAGATACAAGCCAGGCAATTACGCGCAAATACCCAGTTGTAGGCATAACCGAAACTGATATTGGCATTGGTGTATTTGATTTTATTGACTTTCATACCCGGATTCATCTTTTCTTGAATATACTCGGGTAATTCTTCATAATCAAAATCAAGGTTGTGCTTTGAAATAGAAAAACCTGCAATGAATGTACCTGCATTACGACGCTGGTTGGTTGACTGGCTAAAAGCAGCCGGATAGGAAAACTTCCGGTTATTAAATATATAATATAAATTCAAGCCTTTGATATCTACTTTCAGGCCATTGAAGTTTTCGGAATAATTGGAAGGAATCTCGTCATAGAATCCTCTGATTTTATGAATTTTATAATTGTTTCCCGTGCGACGATAGAAAATATCTACACCCAGCTTGGAACTGTAAAGGCTTAGGTCGAACTCCGTACCTTTATTCTTTCGGTTGGTTTTTCTGTAAATATCGTCCACATCGACAGACCAGCCCAGGAAAATCCACCTCCAGCCAAAGTACAATCCGATTTTGTTATGTGGATTGGGGGAGAAACTGAGCTTTTGAGGTTGGGGCAGGTCACTGCTGACCGAGTAGTATTCGAAGTTGCTGAAATGAGTGGCCATTAGCGCATAATTATATCGGTTGGGACTGATATAGAGCGTATCGAAATCACTGAAGTTCATGAATTTTTTGATGGCTCTTTTAAAGGCGCTCGGTCGGACGGATGTGAGTGAGTCGGCTTCTATATTGTCATTCATGAGACTGTCCCTCTTTTCAGTTTGAGCCTGCAAAGAGAGTGACAGCAGCAGAAAGAAAGATAGAATAAGCCGTTTCATCATAAGGTTCTTCGTTACTGTTATAGATGTTGTTCGTTTCACGAAAGTACTATCTTTCGCTGATTTATGCTAACAATCATCTAAAAAATGTTTCGTTTCCTAAACAAAAAACTTCTCTATACTGTTAATTACGGTAAGCAAATAAATATTAAGCCACAAAATTATGAGAATCTATTTACATTTATTAGCAGCATTTTTTCTGTTTTTTGCAGGAAGTATATATGCAAATACACAACAGGAAAAACGCGTGACGGGGACAGTAACTTCCGAAGGGGAACCGCTGCCCGGTGTTTCCGTACAACTGAAAGGGGCTTCTTCCGGTACGATTACCGATATTGATGGAAATTACTCTATTGAAGCTCCCGTCAGCGGTACGTTAGTTTTCCGCTTTGTAGGAATGAAAACAGTGGAACAACCGGTCAATAACCGGAATGTGATTAACGTTACGCTGGACTCCGAAAGTAAGGAACTGGAAGAAGTAATGGTAGTAGCCTATGCTACCGCCAAGAAATATAGCTTTACCGGGGCTGCTTCGACAATGAAGGCAGGCGAGATTGAGAAGTTGCAGACTTCCAGCGTATCACGTGTATTGGAAGGCACTGTATCCGGTGTACAGGCAAGTGCGGCAAGCGGTCAGCCGGGAACGGATGCGGAAATCCGTATTCGTGGTATCGGCTCTATTAATGCTTCCAGTGCTCCGCTGTATGTGGTGGACGGTGTTCCGTTCGATGGTAGTGTCAATTCTATCAATCCCGATGATATATCTTCAATGACTGTCTTGAAAGATGCCGCATCGGCTGCCTTGTATGGTTCGCGTGGTGCGAATGGTGTGATTATCATTACTACCAAGCAGGGACAGCAGGACTCGAAGGCGACGGTAAAAGTGAAAGCGTCTTTAGGAGGTTCCAATCGTGCTGTCCGTGATTACGACCGTGTCAGCACGAATCAGTACTTTGAATTGTATTGGGAAGCGCTGCGCAATCAGTATGCCAAAAGCTCGGATTATACTTCCGCAACTGCCGCTGCCCAGGCTTCCAAGGATTTGGTAACGAAATTAATGGGCGGAGGTCCCAATCCTTATGGTCCGCAGTATGCACAGCCTGTCGGTACAGACGGAAAATTGGTAGCGGGTGCCCGTCCGTTATGGGATTCTGACTGGAGCGACGCTATGGAACAGCAGGCGCTCCGTACGGAATTGAATTTGAGTGTTTCCGGTGGCGGTAAAGCTAATCAGTATTTCTTTTCTGCCGGATACCTGAATGACAAAGGGATAGCACTCGAATCCGGTTACCAGCGTTTTAATCTTCGTTCGAATATAACCAGTGAAATAACTTCTTGGTTGAAGGGTGGCGTCAATTTGAGTTTCGCCCACTCCATGCAGAATTATCCGGTATCGTCAGACTCTAAAACCAGCAATGTAATTACAGCAGGACGTACAATGCCCGGTTTTTATCCGATTTATGAGATGAATGCCGACGGAAGCTATAAACTGGATGATAGCGGAAACTGGATTTACGATTTCGGCTCTTACCGTCCTTCAGGCTCTATGGCGAACTGGAACTTGCCCGCCACTTTACCTTTGGACAAATCGGAGCGGATGAAAGATGAAGTTTCCGGTCGTACTTTTCTGGAAGCTACGATTATTGAAGGATTGAAATTCAAGACAAGTTTCAATTTCGACTTGATAAACTACAATACGTTGGATTATACGAACCCGAAATTGGGTCCTGCCAAGGAAAACGGAGGTGGTGTCAGTCGGTTGAATACCCGTACCTTTTCCTGGACATGGAATAATATTGTCACGTATGACAAGACTATCGGTGAACATCATTTTAATGTTCTTGCCGGTATGGAGTCTTACTCTTATCGGTATGATGAACTGACGGCTTCACGTTCTAAAATGGCGCAACCTGATATGCCGGAACTAGTAGTGGGTTCGCAATTGACAGGAGGTTCGGGTTATCGTATTGATTATGCTTTGGTAGGTTATCTTACCCAGTTACTCTATGACTACCGGAATAAATATTTCTTCTCTGCTTCTTATCGACGTGATGGTTCTTCCCGTTTTGCACCGGAGACTCGTTGGGGAAACTTCTGGTCATTGGGTGCTTCATGGCGTGTCGATCGGGAAAGTTTTATGGCTTCCACTTCAGACTGGCTTTCTGCCCTGACGTTGAAGATGAGTTATGGTGCGCAAGGAAATGACAACCTAGGTACATACTATGCAAGCAAAGGGCTTTATTCAATTGTTTCCAACTTGGGAGAAAATGCGTTGGTGTCCGACCGTATGGCAACCCCAAATCTGAAATGGGAAACGAACCTGAACTTTAATGTCGGCATTGATTTTTCTCTGTTTAACAACCGTTTCTCCGGTTCGTTCGACTTCTTTACCCGTCGTTCGAAAGATTTGCTTTATTCGCGTCCGATAGCTCCTTCTTTGGGATATGGCTCTATTGACGAAAACGTGGGAGCGTTAAAAAATACGGGTATTGAAATGGTTCTTAACGGAACGATTATTAATCAGAACGGTTGGGTATGGAAACTGGGAATGAACCTGACGCATTATAAGAATAAGGTGACGGACCTTCCTTTGAAGGATATGCCGAGAAGTGGCGTGAACAAGTTGCAGGTAGGCCGTTCGGTCTACGATTTCTACATGATAGAGTGGGCAGGAGTAGATCCGGAAAATGGAGATCCGCTGTGGTATATGGATGAGAAAGATGCAAATAAAAATCCGACCGGAAGACGTGTCACAACAAACGATTATAGTTCGGCTGACTATTATTATGTCAATAAGTCGTCTCTTCCGAAGGTGTATGGCGGATTCAATACGTCTCTTTCCTGGAAAGGATTCGATCTTTCGGCCATCTTTGCCTATAGTATCGGTGGATATATCTACAATCGTGATATTACGATGATTCTGCACAATGGTAGCTTGGAAGGACGCGACTGGTCGACGGAGATTCTAAAAAGATGGACGCCCGACAATCGTTATACAGATGTTCCTGCCTTGAGTACTACTTCTAATAACTGGAACTCGGCTTCTACCCGTTTCTTACAGAATAATTCGTATATGCGATTAAAAAACCTGACACTTTCCTATAACTTGCCCAAACAGTGGATCAGTAAGTTGTCATTGAGCAGTGTGCAGGTGTATGTGCAAGGAGATAATCTGTTTACCATTCATCGAAATCAAGGACTGGACCCTGAACAGGGAATTACCGGTATTACTTATTACCGTTATCCGGCTATGCGAACCATTTCCGGAGGTATCAATGTTTCTTTCTAAATTCAGACTAAATTATGAGAAAAATAAAAATACAATCCATTCTTGTAGCTGTTGCCGGTCTTTTTCTGGCAACGAGCTGTAGCAGTAGCTTTTTGGATACAGATCCCACAGATGCGGTAAGTTCGGATAAGGTATCTGTACCCGAAAATGCGGAAGCACTTGTAAATGGTGCCTGGTATAATCTGTTCGATTATTCAAGTACCTATGCCAATATTGGTTATCGGGCACTTCAGTGTCTGGATGATATGATGGCAAGTGATGTTGTTTCCCGTCCGAAATATGGTTTTAATTCTTCGTATCAGTTTAATGATATAGCACTTTCTTCGAACAGTAGAACAGAGTTTGCTTGGTATCTGATATATAAAACGATAGATAATTGTAATACTGCCATTTCTATTAAGGGGGATTCGGAAGAACTCCGACAGGTACAGGGACAAGCATTGGCATTGCGTGCTTTCTGCTATTTGCATTTGGTACAGCATTATCAATTTACCTATTTGAAGGATAAGGATGCACCTTGTGTTCCTATTTATATCGAACCGAGTAATAATGAGACGGTACCGAAAGGAAAATCGACAGTGGCACAGGTTTACCAGCGTATTTTTGACGATTTGAACTTGGCGCAGGATTATTTGAAAAACTATGTTCGCAGTGGTGATAACCAGAAGTTCAAGCCGAATGTAGCAGTCGTCAACGGCCTTCTGGCTCGTGCCTACTTGCTGACCGGACAGTGGAAAGAAGCTGCAAAAGTTGCTGAAGCCGCTCGTGCAGGCTATACATTGATGACAACTACTGCCGAGTACGAAGGTTTTAATAATATATCCAATAAGGAATGGATATGGGGATTCCCTCAAATACCTTCCCAATCGGACGCCAGCTATAACTTCTATTATTTGGATGCCACATACGTCGGAGCTTATAGCAGTTTTATGGCTGATCCTCATTTAAAAGATACCTTTACCGAAGGTGATATTCGTTTGCCTTTGTTTCAATGGATGCGTGAAGGATATTTGGGATATAAGAAATTCCATATGCGTGCAGATGATACGGCTGACTTGGTCTTGATGCGTGCTGCTGAAATGTATTTGATAGAAGCTGAAGCAAAAGTACGCGATGGCGTGGCGTTGGCGCAGGCTGTTGCACCCTTGAACACGTTGCGTAATGCCCGTGGAGTAGGGGATTATGAGGTAACGGGAAAATCACAGGAAGATGTAATCAATGAGATTCTGATGGAACGTCGCCGCGAACTTTGGGGAGAAGGATTTGGTATTACAGATGTACTTCGTACACAAAAAGCTGTGGAGCGTACAGCCTTGTCGGAAGATGAACAAAAAATGGAAGTAGACTGTTGGCAGGAAGATGGTAGCTTTGCCAAACGTAATCCATTGGGACATTGGTTTCTTAACTTCCCGAACGGAAAGCCGTTTATAGTAAATAGCACTTATTATTTGTATGCTATCCCGCAAAAAGAAATTAATGCTAATCCTAACATATAAATAGCTCTCTTAATTTTTTGACTTTGACCTTAACTTGTGAGTCGGCATGCATCGTGAGGATGCGTGCCGACTATTTTCTATATTGAGGATATTATTTTATATTTTCTGTTTCTTCAAATTAGGCAGAAAGAACGTGACTAATCCCAGCAACGGCATATAAGCACAGATATTGTAAACATACTCAATGCTCGTCTTATCCGCTAAGTTACCAAGCACAGCCGATGCAACGCCGGCAACTCCGAAAGCAAATCCAAAGAACAGTCCTGATATTAATCCGAGCTTGGTCGGAAGCAACTCTTGTGCATAAAGTAATATGGCGGGAAAAGCGGAAGAAAGCATCAATCCTACGCAGAAACTAAGAATAATAGTCCATACCAGATTAGCGTGAGGCATTAATAAACTGAACGGGGCAGCTCCCAAAATTGAGGCCCAAATAACATATTTTCTACCGACACGGTCGCCCACAGGACCGCCAATCAATGTCCCGATAGCGGTAGCAACTAAGAATATGAATAAATATAGCTGTGATTCCTGTACCGTAACATTGAATTTGTGAATCAGATAAAATGTATAATAACTGGTCAGACTTGCCATATAGATATATTTTGAGAAAATCAATATCAATAATATACCGATAGAAATAGCCGTTTTATCCATTGGTAAAGGGAGGTGGACCGGCTTTCTGATGCTGACCGTCTGAGCCTTCATCCGATTGAGATAAGACTTATACCATTTACATATCGGATACATGACGGCAATTGCTGCCAATGCGACAAATGCGAATATAAGAAGGTGTTGTCTTCCATAGGGAGCTACCAGTAAAGCTACTAGTAAAGGGCCTAATGAACCGCCAAAATTACCACCCACCTGAAAGAGTGACTGTGCCAATCCGCGTTTCCCGCCCGAAGCAAGGAATGTGATGCGCGAGGCTTCCGGGTGCAATACGGAAGAACCGATTCCGATTAAGAATACAGACAATAATATCCAATAAAGATTATCAGAAAAAGCTAAGTTTATCAGCCCTATCATAGTGAAGCTCATTCCGATAGGCAATGACCACGCGACGGGATATTTATCAAAGATAATTCCCGTAATCGGCTGAAAAACCGAAGCTGAAAGTTGATAAACCAATGTTATCAGTCCGATTTGAGCGAAACTAAGTCCTAAGTCATCTTTGAATAGAGGATAAGAGGCCGATAAAACCGATTGTAAAAGGTCATTGAGGCAATGTGAGAGACTCAATGCGATTAAAATGGAGAATGTAATTTTTCCTACGGGTTGTTCCTGATTCTGTACCATAATACCTGTTCTTTAGAGATGTTCCTGAAAAAATTGGCTGCAAAGGTACGCAAACTTCCCGTTTCTCAATATATTTGCTATGATTAATTCTATATGATATGAAGAAAGTAGTGCTGGCGATAGATTCTTTTAAAGGTTGTCTGTCCTCGATTGAAGCGGAGAAGGCTGCCGAGCAGGGTATAAAGATAGTTTGTCCGGATATTGTGAAGTCATTTCTTTGGCAGACTCTTTTTTTACTTCAAGAGAATAGTCTCTGATAATAAAACCCTAGAACTAGGGATTGTAAATTGTCGTTAATTCATTTTTGACTGACTGAACCATTCGCCACACCTGCTGTTGTTAAATAAAAAAGGAGGATGATATGAGCTTTATTTGGTATATTATTATTGGTATTGTGGCCGGATTCCTTGCAGGCAAAATTATGCGCGGCGGAGGTTTTGGTCTTGTAATAAATTTATTACTTGGTATTCTAGGAGGTGTATTAGGCGGTTGGGTATTTGCCCTTTTCGGACTTGCAGCCTCGGGATTGATAGGAAGTTTGATAACTTCTACAGTGGGGGCTATTCTTGTATTATGGATTGCTTCTTTATTCTCAAAATCCAAATAGGTATTTTATATAATTTATTTTTAATCTAAAAAAACTGAACTTAATTATGGAATGTAGACATGGAAATTTCTGGATTGGACTCGGAATAGGTTCTATCCTTGGTGCTGTTGTTTATCGTCTTTCACGTACAGCAAAAGCTAAACAATTGGAAAGTGAAATTTATGACGCTATCCACCGCATTGGTCGTGATGCTGAGGTGGCAGCAGCTTGTGCAGAGAAAAAAGCAATGAATCTTGGATTGAAAGCGGTAGAAACCGGAGCTGAAATAGCTGATAAAGTGGCAGCAGAAGCTGATAAAGTCGCTGGAAAAGCAAAAGAAAAATGGGAAAAATAACATTCCCAGAATTGGTAATCAGTTAACATCTAATTGATTACCAATTTCTTTTTTACCATTCTATTTGCTTTTATATACACTGAATATTTTTATGTGTTCGTGCACACTTTACCATTTTTCTATTCTTTCTGTCTTTTTTCAGTGATCAAAAGTCTTTCTTTTCTTTTCTGTATCCATTCTCTGGAGTGCTTTTTCTTAATGTTTTTATCTTTTTTCTTATGTTTAATAACATGTATATGTTTGTTGTCGTTGAGGTAAGTGTTTGATAATTAGTTTTATAGTTCGTTTTATGATTTCATGTGTGTGCGCACACACTATTGCTTAATTCAATAATTCATTTTACTTTTGTCGACGAAAAACAAGATACTTATTAAGAATGGACAAAGAATTCTCAAATATTCGTATTGTAGACATCGCTAAAATGGCGGGTGTCTCTGTCGGTACGGTGGATAGAGTCATTCATAATCGTGGACGGGTATCTGAAGAAAACAGGAAAAAAGTGCAGGCTATTCTGGAGATGGTTAATTACCAGCCTAATCTCATGGCACGTTCATTGGCGTCTAAGAAACAGTATCACTTTATTGCAATCACCCCGTCTTTTGCTCAGGGAGAGTATTGGGAAGCCATTTCGGAAGGCATTGATAAGGCTGCATCCGAAATGGGGTCTTATAATATAACTATCACGAAACTCTTTTTTGACCAGTATGACAACAAAACTTTTGATGATATAGTCCGCAATCTGTTGGACAAGAAGGTGGACGGTGTGTTAATTGCCACATTGTTTACCGATTCAGTTATCCGGCTTTCGCGGGAACTCGACCGATTCGAAATTCCCTATATTTATGTTGATTCCAATATTGAGGGACAACATCAACTAGCCTATTTCGGTACAGAATCTTATGATGCCGGAGTTATTGCCGCCAGGTTGCTGACAGATAGAATCTCTCCCGCTTCCGATATTCTCATGGCACGGATTATCCATAGCGGAAAGAATGACTCTAATCAGGGAAGAAACCGTAGAGAGGGATTTTGCCGTTACCTAAAAGAAATGAGATTCACCGGAAGTCTGCATGAAGTGGAGTTGAAAATCAATGACTCGGTATACAATTTCACAAAACTTGATGAAATCTTTGAATCAAATCCGAATATCGAAGGAGCTGTTATTTTCAATTCTACCTGCTATATTTTGGGAAATTACCTGAAAGCAAGAGCCATGCAATCGGTAAAACTGGTAGGGTATGACCTTATCGAGAGAAATACGCAGTTACTTTCGGAAGGAGTGATTACCGCATTGGTTGCACAGCGTCCCGAACGGCAGGGATATGAAGGAATTAAATCCTTATGCAATCATCTGTTGTTCAAGCAACATTCTGAAATGGTAAATCTGATGCCGATAGATATTCTCCTGAAAGAGAATCTGAAATATTATCTGAACAATAAGCTATAAACATATAAATTTTTTAGAAACCATGAATGAATTATTTAACGTAAAGGACAAAGTTGTTGTAATTACCGGTGGAGCCGGAATCTTAGGTAAAGGAATTGCTGCATACCTCGCAAAAGAAGGTGCAAAAGTTGTTGTGCTCGATAGAAGCGAAGAAGCAGGAAAAGCATTGGTAGACAGCATCAAAGCTGAGGGCAACGAAGCTATGTTCCTTTATACTGATGTAATGGACAAAGAAGTATTGGAAGGCAACAAAGTGGAAATTATGAAAGCTTATGGCCGCATTGATGTACTGCTGAACGCTGCCGGTGGTAACATGGCAGGTGCAACAATCGCGCCGGACAAGACTTTCTTCGACTTGCAGATTGACGCTTTCAAAAAGGTAGTAGACCTGAACCTGTTCGGTACAGTGTTACCTACAATGGTATTTGCTGAGATCATGGTAGAACAGAAGAAAGGCTCTATCGTAAACTTCTGCTCTGAATCAGCTCTTCGTCCGTTGACCCGTGTAGTAGGATACGGTGCGGCAAAAGCTGCTATCGCCAACTTTACTAAATATATGGCTGGTGAACTGGCTCTGAAATTTGGTAACGGCTTGCGCGTAAACGCTATCGCTCCGGGCTTTTTCCTGACAGAACAAAACCGTACATTATTAACTAATCCTGATGGTTCTTTGACTGACCGTTCAAAGACAATCCTTGCTCATACTCCGTTCAACCGTTTCGGCGAACCGGAAGATCTTTATGGAACAATCCATTATCTGATTAGTGATGCTTCTAACTTCGTAACAGGTACAGTAGCTGTTATCGATGGTGGTTTCGACGCATTCTCTATCTAATTTATTTCAATCATAATCAGTAATCTATAAATAACAGCTATATATGTATTTATGTGAACAAACTTGGCGCTGGTATGGTCCTAACGACCCGGTAAGCTTGTGGGATATTAAACAAGCCGGCGCTACCGGTATAGTAAACGCGCTTCATCATATTCCGAATGGTGAAGTATGGACAGTAGAAGAAATCATGAAGCGTAAGCAAATGATTGAAGAGGTAGGTCTGACATGGTCTGTTGTAGAAAGTGTACCTGTGCACGAACATATCAAGACACAGACAGGCGACTTCATGAAATATATCGAGAACTATAAGGAAAGTATCCGTAACCTGGCAAAATGTGGCGTAATGGTAGTTACTTACAACTTTATGCCTGTATTGGACTGGACACGTACTGATCTTGCCTATACACTGCCCGACGGCTCTAAAGCGCTTCGTTTTGAAAAAGCGGCTTTCGTAGCTTTCGACCTTTTCATCTTGAAACGTCCGAACGCAGAAAAAGACTATACTCCTGAAGAAATAGCCAAAGCGAAAGCTCGCTTTGAACAGATGAGCGAAGACGATAAGAATCTCTTGGTTCGCAACATGATTGCCGGACTTCCGGGCTCTGAAGAAAGTTTCACAGTAGAACAATTTCAGGAAGCGCTCGACCGTTACAATGACATTGACGCTGAAAAACTTCGTTCCAACCTGATTTTCTTCCTGAAAGAAATTGCTCCCGTTGCCGATGAAGTAGGAGTGAAGCTGGTGATTCACCCGGATGACCCTCCTTATACAATCTTAGGTCTGCCGCGTATCCTGAGTACGGAAGAAGACTTCAAAAAACTGATTGAAGCCGTACCTAACGAATCCAATGGTCTTTGCCTGTGTACAGGCTCTTTCGGTGTACGTGCTGATAATGACCTTGCCGGTATGATGGAACGTTTCGGTGACCGTGTAAACTTTGTACATTTGCGTAGTACACAACGTGATGAAGAAGGCAATTTCTACGAAGCAAACCATTTGGAAGGAAACGTAGATATGTACAATGTAATGAAAGCTCTTATTCTTCTGCAACAACGTCGCAAATGCTCTATCGCTATGCGTCCCGACCACGGGCATCAGATGATTGATGATTTGAAGAAGAAGACAAATCCGGGGTATTCTTGTTTAGGACGTCTTCGCGGATTGGCAGAACTTCGCGGTTTGGAAATGGGCATCGCTAAGTCTATCCTTTAATTTGAGTACATAATTAGCATTTTATTATAGAAGCACTACGGCTATTATTGATTGAGATAATAGTTGTAGTGTTTTTTATTTGGTCTTTTTCACTGTTACCGTTTGAGGAATGAGTGAATCGAATAAATCTCCGACGTGTGTATCTTTATTTGCTTTTTTTGCTGGCTTCGCTTTCTTCGGTTCAGGAATAATTAGTAATGCAATTTGGGCGCAGGCTTCTGCGTCAGCAATGTTATCAAATGTGCTTGCTTTTAACATTTATTGGCTGTTGTGACTTAGAAGAGCGGGATACTTTTCGATTTACTACTTCTAGTTGATTGTGGTATGAAGGTATTAATAGTAAACTCGCCACATCTAAAGTTGTACCTATCTTGTAATTCTTCTAATGAACAAACATCTGCTAGTTCTAAGCATTTAATAAATACATTTGCACAACCAATAGAATCTCCTTCTGCTCTGTGGTGAGTGCCGAATGGTATTGCTAAAGTCTTACATATATTGGGTAGAGAATAGCTATTACAACCCTTTACTATATATTTAGCGGTTCTATAGGAGCAGAAGTGTTTAAATGTAGGGAATAGCATATTATTGGCTATAAATGTATCTTTTAGAACGTACATATCGAAGCTACTGTTATGAGCGACAACTACACTGTTAGTAAGATATGATTCAACTTCCTTCCATACTATAGGGAATGGAGAAGCAGATTCGGTCATTTCTGGAGTAATGTGGTGGATGCAGGTATTAAAGTAATCATATCTATTCTCTTTAGGTTTAACAAGCCATGACTTACTCTCAACTATTATAGAGTTCCTTACAACAGAGATACCAATTTCACAGATAGAGTTTCTATGAGAAGTAGCAGTCTCTAAGTCAATAGCAACGAAATCTAAGTTCTCCATATATGTCTTAATTATGTATGATGCAAATATAGCAAGATTAGATTGGATTCTTGTAGGTTTTTATGATTATATATGTTATACTTCATAATCGGGTAACTCTGATAGGAAACGAAGGAGTGTATTAGTAGAATTTTCTCCTAGTTCTTTAGTTATGGAATCTTTCATGTGGGTTACCAGTTGACTACAGGTATGCTTCTGCATCTCTTTCAACATATCCACACTGATTAAGGTTCTCATTTCAAATATATTACTATCCTTTAGTAAACTGCCTAATATAACGAGTTTGTTAGCAACGAATATGTGGCTATCGGGATACTTATCATTCTGTATCATTGTACCTATACCATATTTCACTTCATTCTCGAAGTATGTTAATATAACATCTAGTTTATTACCATGTTTACGTTTAAGAATCCTCTCTCTGTATCTGTCAAAGTAATGTGGTATATATGCAGCACACTTACCAACTTTAATTATAGAACTAGGACAGATTAGTACATATATGCCTTCCGGCTTGCGGTAACATCTTGCAATTAAAGCCATAAACTTATACTTAAAATGCGCATCAAAGGTATATCGGATGATATATGTGTGACCTGTATTGGTAGTGACCTTCATTGGTTTAAAGGTAACGGATTCTACCCCTTTGGTCTGTATATACTTTAGGTATTTAGCCTTCATCCCGAAGAAGTCTACTTCCCTCTCTTTGATATATTCCTCATAGTCTATCTTATATTCATCAAGGAGTTTGGTATATAACATAGTATAGTATTAATAAGAAGCATTAATAAGAAAGGGTATCCAAATGGATACCCTAAAGTGTTTACTCTGTAGTACTTGAAGAATCAGTACAAGAAGCTAAAGCTTCTTTTAGTATATCTTCTGGAATATCCTTAAGAAGCTTCTGTTGATTCTCGGATTTGAGTTTCTTGCAGTTCTTAATCCATTCCTCATACTTCTTGATTTGTTTGTCACACCAACAAACTATTTCAGCCGCTGATGCATTATTGCCAAACCAAGAACCATACTTCTTAGCAGATTCTTCACGACTTAATACTACAGGAGTTACTTCATTCAAATGTTCCATAATAAATTTAATAAGTTGATAAATTAACCTTTAAATCTACTTAAAGGCTTGCCGTTCCTTACGGTATTAGTCCATAAGTTGTTTACAAGTAAACGAACATAGAGCGCAATTAAGCCATTATGGTATCTCTGAATAAAACGTTGCAAATGTACGAATATATTTTAAATTGGCAATCAAATCTCATGTAATTTATACTATAAATTAGTATATTACTGTATATATATAATAATAGTCTTGAATGATAGAATGGAATTGAGTATATGTTCATGGTAGTTATAATATTTTATAATACTACAATGCCTTATACTAGTATGATATACTAATAGATTATAGTAATCTCCATACATTCTACTAATGTCTTTACAACTAGTATTCACTCGTTGATTCCAATAGGCAGACCAACCCTGTCCCGCCGAATCGGCACGACAGCACGCCATAAAGCCCGCAAGACTTCGCAGTGACTTCGGACTGCCTTCAATGCACCAAAATGTAAAAATGCGACAGGACAAGACGTGCACTGTTCGCTGCCGCACCGTAAATCGGAGCAGAAATCGTTTTCAAGTTCCGAATCTTCCGCCAAGCTAGCAGAGAAGGGCATATCTTCCCTTCATGCAGTCCCCTGCACGAAGTTTTGAAAAAGCCGTACAACTGTTATGCTGTCCCACCGAAGTGCAGTATCTTTGCACTATCAACATTAGATACAAGTGATACTACTGAAACAAGTGAATTACCGACTTGAAGCATATCTGAAATCTACTACTTGAATTTGTACCACTCACCACATCAAGATTCACATTTTATAATTCAAATTTATGTATAATGGCAATGAATGTGCAATTTACCACTTCAAGCTACTTCATTAAAGACATCCCAGTAGCAATTTTAGACAAGAGAGAGATTATAAAGCTTAAGATGCAGCGATACAGAGACGTGAAGGTCTATTTGCATAGCTTCATACTACCAGATTACATGACAGATGAATATGTATCAGGACAACTGGATGCATTTGCATCACACATACTGTTCCCGTATCTCATACTTTCCATAGCGAACACGACAATCTACAACCCAAGACTTGTCGCCAATAGCGTGAACGGGATAGTACACATATACCTATGCTTTGAGCATGAATAGAGCCAATTCTAAAAGGTTGGCTCTGCTCTTGCCAATAGCGAAACACTACAGATTACCACAACTAACAATTAATGAATTACCTAATGAAGAAGGATGAATTTAGTTTTGAAGAACTACGTGAGCTTGCATTGGCTCACCAAGTAGCAGACAGTAAAACTGTGATTGGGATATGGGCTAAGCTCAATGGCTATTCCAAGAAACGCAGGCAGAGAGACAACAAGGTTTACACCGTTTACATTAAGATGCGGTAAAGAATACTACATGAATGACTTCCAGTGAAGGGAGAGCAGTACAAATGGTTCTCCCTTTTACTCTTAGTAAGTGCACATACTAGACAGGGCATATATACTCAACTAATCACCTAATTAGTACTACTACTTACTTATGTGCTTACTAATAGGACAAAGTTATGTATTGAAGCATTGATATTACCAGATTATAAGGGTGTGCTCATTCCCCCTTTGGTGGCGTGCTCAATCACCCCCTGTCTACATTCCTAGATACTACACTCCATATAGCCATACTGCAAAGTTCTGACGAACTTTCAGCAGGTAGGATAAGTAGGATATATAAATTACTGATATATGTGGCATTATAATAATCATTTATATGAGAAGCTAAGCGAACTAAGGAAAGTGAACAGACTAAGTTCCACTAAAATGAGATTCTTGTTAAAGACCAATCAGATTATCTTGATTAACCATATTGAGCGTTTGCCTTATGAAAGACACGAAACTTCCATTCAAGGAGTACACAGTAATGAGTAATAATCTGATTCAGAATCTAAACTGTTCAGATGTGTATAGGACTTATACCTTATTACTGACAGCAGATAAGCAGTCTTTGGAAACCAATACTACATTGGAACAGCTTGCAGGATTTGTCGGAGAGAAGCTTGACAATTATAAGAAGAGTAAAGGTACATTGTCTTTCAATGACAAACTAAGGGCTACAGGCGAGGTTGTTATACATGATATAGATTCTGGACGGAAGGATAGACATTGGACTATGTACAGATTCAACCAAGTAGGACAGGGTAATTACAGGAGAATCGGCAGGGAGTTCTATGATACTTACAATACTTTGGATTTGAAGCTAAGGGGATTCATACTAAAGCTATTCAGTGTAGCAGAACCGCATAGTCATGTTGTCAAATTGTCCATGAGGAAGCTGAAGGAACATATTCATATGGGACATAGTACTATTAGTCAGTACATAGGGCAATTAAAGGATTTGGATTTATTAGATGAAGTTGACGGCTGTCTGATACTAAAGGTCAAGGGCTTAATAGTAGACCAGCCCAGTGACAAATATGTAGAGAAGCAGATAGCGATATGGAATTACCTAATTGAGGTTTACGAACGTGACGGCATTCCACTATCCAGAGAATGTATGATTTATAAGAAGTATAAGGAGAAGGGATTTAAAGATGTCAAGAATATGCACGCTCTTATAAAGTCATTGGAAGCAGGTACAGTAGGTAGAAAGCGACCTGTTAAGGAAGAGATACCTTGTGATATTATATTATAGTTAGTAAGCTATGAAGCTCCAGACCGTTAATAAGGTTTGGGGCTTTGTTTGTATATCCCCAACTCAAATTTGGTAGTCTCTAAATCAATCCCCCACCCCTTAGATTAGGAAAGTAGTTCCATTCAAGATTTATGCTTTTATAAAGTGGAACTATTAATGAGACAGTGAGCATGAGGTATATATTGTGAGCTTTATAGTTGTGTTACTCTACAACACCCCTCACCAATCATTAGGAGAAGTGAAAGGATTACATGAATTGCCATTCAGTCCACAAACCTTTTGAGTGTCTGAATATATAGGCTTATCAATCATTGATATATGTCTACATATAAAGATGCACAAAGGGAAGTGTAAGAATGGTAATTCGTATTAAGCCCTCATTTCGTCCTTAAATACACTATTTACTAATCTATTATTATGCGTATGGAAGATTTAAAGATGTTATTAACGATTGGAGTAATTCTAATTGTACCTGTAGTCTTAATACCACAGTTCTTTATTGGATTGTTAATACTGACTGTGGCTTACTTAGCTTTCAGACAGAGGAACTTCTAATATTAACTTTATAAATTACAGATTATGGAAACGACATTACAGATTATGCCAGTACAGAGAACTAGTAGTATGAACTTTGGTGAGTATGCAGAAGAAGCGGTAATAGTTGAAGAACAGCCTACCAAACAGAAGCGACCGTTGTTCATTGAAGCCAACACGATTGAAGCCAGTTTGGAACATCTAAGGAATGATTGTATTATACCCGTATTCGCAAAGGACAACGAAGCTACATTATCTCATGTGGCTTTCATTGAAGCGGTACAGGATGCAACCAATACATTCTTTAGCGGTGAACAAATTGAATCGCCAGATATTCGTGTTTCTCATGTAATCAAGGGTAGGATTCCCGAAGCAATTCATAAGCCAGCCAACCAGTTATTAGAGAGTGACAAGACTATCTACTACGAGAGGTGCGCTTTTGTTATTGAAGTTCCTACTATCTATGAGACAGTACACGGTAACAGGCTAACACTTACTATTGGCGGTGTCAGAGCTTATAACCACACCAATCTTTATTCAAAGAAGGGTGCGGAGCGGTTTAAAGTGTTTATTGGCTTTACTTGTAAGGTTTGCACAAATCTATGTGTATCTACGGACGGTTATCTTAGTTGCTTGGAAGTTACCAATACAAGGGATTTATATCAAGCGGTATTGGAAATGTTCCACAAATACGATGCAGCCAAACACATACATTTGATGCAGTCTTTAGGCAATACCAGTATGACAGAGCATCAGTTCTGCCAACTACTTGGAAGAATGAGACTTTATCAGTCATTACCGCAAGGCTATCAGAAAGATATACCTAAAATGTTGCTTACTGATACACAGGTTAACAATGTGGCTAAAGCGTATATCAATGATGAGAACTTTGGCAGCTTGGGAAATGATTTGTCTATGTGGAAGTTCTACAACTTGCTCACAGGTGCAAATAAGAGTAGCTATATAGATTCATTCTTGGATAGAGCCTATAATGCTACAGAACTTGCAACGGGTATATGTTCCGCTTTACATGGTGATGACAAGTATCAATGGTTTCTTAGTTAGTGGTATTACAGAGTACTTAAAAGGGGCATCCATATAATAAGGGTGTCCCTTGATTATTCATTACCTATTAATACTCAAAAGATTATGTTACAAGCGTTACTAGTCGTTATATCTTGGATTATCTTGTTACTTGTTATGTGTGCAATTTCACCTGTTGTATTCTTCTTGATGATTATTTGGACTATATACAAGATTATTACGGTGAAGTAGTACATGAAGAACTAATAAGGGTATCTATATACTATATATAGGTACTCTTTATTAGCTATAGCCAGTAGTATAACATTCACTTCTGTTATTAGTGAATGTTTAGCTAGTAATCAGTAAGTTAGATATTCCAGTTTAAAATTAATATTCACTTTTATTAGTTTCACTATAAAACAGAACGTTATGTCACTTAAATATTCAAGTACAACAGCAGATTATCTGCAATGGAGCGAAGCGATGAACTTAATAAGAAAGTTGGCAAGGGATAGTAATTATAAGATGTCACTTCTTATTGCTTTGGGTTGCTTCACAGGTCTAAGAATTTCTGATATTCTTGCTTTGAGGTGGAATCAGATATTAGATGCAGAAGAATTTACCATTACAGAGATTAAAACAGGAAAGCAAAGGACAATTAGGATTAATATGCAGCTACAGCAACATATCAGAGATTGTTATGAGCATATAAATCCAGTTGGCATAAATGCTCCTGTATTGATAAGTCAGAAGGGGACAGTGTACACAGTTCAGAGAATCAATGTCATGTTGAAGGAGACTAAGAAGAAGTACAAGTTGCATATAGGCAATTTCAGTTGTCATTCTCTTAGAAAGACCTTTGGCAGACAGGTCTACAACATGAATAACGATAATTCAGAGCTTGCACTTGTTAAGCTCATGGAGCTATTCAATCATTCCAGTGTATCAATTACTAAAAGATACTTGGGATTGAGACAGGAAGAACTACTTAATACTTATGACTGTCTTAGCTTCTAATAGTTGGGTTGGTATGAAAGTTCTAAATTTCTGTTTATATGGGGATTTGGCAAGTTTCATACCAACCTTGAATTATAGACTACAAGTGTCTCTCAACTTTTAATAAGCAATAGTTCTTGCTAATTAAACAGCTTTTAGTAACTTTGTAGCAATTTCAGACTTCTATGGAGATAGTTCTGAAAGGACATAGTTAACGAAGAGCGTTTGATATATTATCCTAAGTTGAAATCTGGACAATTTCAAAGAATGAGGATGATAAGCAAGAACGCTCACGTCAATGTTATATACCTATCTTATCAGATAGTCTATATATCGTTTGGCGTGGGTTATTGTTTATTACTCATTCTTGGGCAGTCCAGAGCCTCAACTTAGTAGTATTCAATAGTTCCCACGCTTCTTGTATGTAGCAGCCAACTATAGGGAACAGGTTGGCATTAATACAGGTATATAAGAAACAGACAGTCTATCTACTTTAACCAGTCAACAATTCTATTAAAGAAGTGTGCAACTCTATGTTGTGTTCCTCACACTTGTATCTCAATTAGTAACGCTCTCTATTAGGAACGTAGAAGCACAAACAGATTATATAACAAATGAAGACATTAAGATTTATTGGTATGGCTTTAGTAGCCATTATTATGAGTGTAAACTTTGCAGCTTGCTCTGACGACGATGATGACAATCCTATTATTGGTACATGGAGAAGTGAAGTTGATAGCTATGGCTATAGTGATTCATTCACATTCAATACAGACGGAAGTGGTATATGGCAAGAGTATAGGAACAACAATCAAACTGATTCAGATACATTTAAGTATTCTATAGACGGTGATAAGGTTACATTCGCATGGACAGATGGCGAGACATATACATCTACCTTCTCTATTTCGGGTAATCGTTTAACGATTAAAGATAATGAGGATTCTGAAACTTATACTAAGCAATAGACGTTAAACTCTGACAATATATGAAGACTTTAAGATTAATAGGTTTATTAATTATGGCTGTAATGGCAAGTATAAACTTTACAGCTTGTGGTGATGACGATGATGATGACCCGTCTAATCCTATAGTGGGAGTATGGCAGAACGATGATGAAGGCGAACATTTAAGGTGGACATTTAACGCTGACGGAAGCGGAAGTGAGTATCTGTACTATGATGACGATAGCGAATCCTTTACGTATCAGTTTACCTATACGTATCATAGTGAAACTAATGTCATAGAAATTAACTACAGTGACGGTGACACAGATAGGTACAACGTTACAATCAACGGTAATACTCTGACAGCCAAGAATGAGTATGGCACTGAAATCACTTTCAAGAAGAAGTAATTGTTTAACATTAATAGATTGATTAACAATGAAGACACTAAGAATACTTGGTAGTACTTTATTAATAATAGTACTATGTTTAAACTTTACTGCTTGCAGTGATGACGATGATGACAAGAGTGGTGATGCTGCCAATCTCATAGGTAAGTGGAAAGTTGAAAGGACTAATTACGAGGGTGAAACAGAAGAATGGGATGGCTATCCATACCTTGTGGTAACAGCTTCAAACTTCTACTTTACAGATGAAGCAGGGACGACTAAATCCGACAACTCAACTTATACCTATGACGCAAAGAATAAGGTTATTAATGCCAAGTATGTAAATGGTGGGGAATCTTACACTATCAAGGTCGTTAAATTGACCGATACAGAATTCCAATGGCAATGGGATGAAGATGATAATAACCAATGGACTACTTTCTACTGTAAGAAGGTATAACAGGAATCTTCAATAAAGACGAAAGGCAGCATTTGAAGTATGATTCACTTGCTGCCTTCTTTAGTTCACTTCCTTCTCTTCTTAACTAACTTGTGCTTATCCTTCTTAGCTGAATTTGAGAATAGCTGTTCTATCACCTCCCTTGTCACAGGTCTGTATATAATATCTGTATATGTGGTCTCTCTAATCTCTTGTGGTAAATAGGGAATCACGGTGCTCTTCTTTGGTGTTACTTGCATATAGGGTTAATGTTAATAGATTGGTAATTGAATCATCTGACAGTAAAGGTACTAAGAAGCAGGGGAAGAACATAATACAAGGAACAGTATCTTAAATATGGCACAACAGATATGTTTAAAGACGACAGGTTCATACCCAATTAGATTATAGATAAGGAATCAGCGATTAAGTTAACACTAAAGGTTTGATTACTAACTAAGATTCTTAAATAGGAGAGTGTGATAAATATATAGTACTAGTAATTACTAATCGGACTATTAATCGAGAAGCAAGTTTTATAATCTTAGATATGATGAGAAACGTAGGATATAAATTCCGTATGACCATATATACGGCACTTCTCTAGTAAGTTCCCATGTACTTGATTTTAATAGCTATATTAGTATAGATTAGTAGTATTATTACCTAGTAATTAATATAGCTATAGGAGGTAAATATGTGAGGTAAGGGATGTGTATTAATAAATATAAAGCTAGCTATCATTGATAACTAGCTTTAATTGTTATTGTAGAACTTGACTTTGTATATCCCATTGTTTGGGATTAAAGTTTAGTTCTAGTTCTTTGAAACTATATTCAAGATTCTCTATGTCGGATAGGCTAAACTCCTTTATGGATGTCTGCTTCTTGGTAATAGTGACACGTACCTTTCTGGTATCAACATTGAAACTGAAACTACTTGGAAGGGGAGATATGTAACCAGATGTAGTCTTATTGACAGCTATAATGTTCTCTAACCCATTCTTATAAGATATGACAATGAATCCTCTGAAATAGTCACTTGAATAGTAAACTACCTTAGACAATACCTTTTGATATACATTAGCTTTCTCTTGGTCTGTAAGATTTACTAATTGGGAATTATATGTAATGGAATTAATCTTAGTGATATTGGCTTTGTAGTTACTAATCTCGTCTTGTATGTTATTGATTTTAACTTCTAGCTCTGCTACTTTAGCTTCTTCTGTTACATATTCATTCTCATACTGCTCAATCAATCCCTTTACAGTTACTAATGTAATGGCTTTAGATAGCCTAGCCATTTCTTTCTTATGTGAATCAATTGCCCCTGTCAATTCAGATATCCTATCTTCTAATCCTTCTATAATACTATTAATTCGATGTACTTCACTTGTCGTTTTAGTAGTGTATTCTGATAATAGCAATGTATCTTTGACACACTTCCATACAGTAGGTAATAGTACATGAGAGACTATTCCAGAGTTTCTACACTTCTTCCTATACTCTTTGTCATTCTTCTTGCAACAAGTCATAGTGAAATACCTACTACCGTCCTTCCTTATCATCTTGTGGAGCATAAGAGCATATCCACATGGACAGAATACTAATCCTTTCAATGGATTAAAGTTCTTAGTAGCTTTACCTTTGAATAGTTGGTTTTGTGAGACACAAATCTGTGCTCTATTCCAGTCGTGGTCGGGTATAATCTTATCCATAAGAGGAAGATTTAGCCCTTTGAATCTTCTCCGACCATTATAGATAGGATTCTTAATCATCTTACTAATAGAAGTTTCACAGAAGGGCTTGTTTAGTTGTGTCTTTAATCCTAGTTTATTAACTTCTTCTGCTGTATCACGTAGAGTTGTGCCATTGAGAACTAGTTGATATATGAATTGTACATCTTTGGCTTTGGATTCATCTACTACCATTAGCTTCCTAGCAGGTATATTACTCTTCTGTCCCTTGTAATCTGGGTTGTCTATGACTTTAAATCCGTAAGGTATAAGGCTGCCAGTGTACATATATGGATTAATATTGAGTTTGGTAAGCTTACCTGTCCTCATTCTGGCAGTAATCTTATCCCTTTCTTCGGCAGCAGAATGTGCTTTTACTGTTAGTGTTATAATATCTATTACATCTAATTCAGTGTAGGCTGAATAGACTTTAGATGTATCATCCAAAAATAATACATCTAATCCATTCTCCAGAATATCGTTTATGGTATTAAGGACTGCTAAGCACTCCTTCTCTCTGGATATTCGTGATAGTTCTGATACTACGACCATATCAGCTGTCTCTTTAGTGATAGCTAATAGTTCATTAATACTTTCCCTATCCTTCTTGGCTCCAGAAACCTTTTCAGATATGATTTTAACAAGGTCGTAGTTATTGTTACTGCAATATTCCCTTATAAGTATCTTCTGCCGTTCTAAATCTTGCTTCTCTGTAGATACCCTTGCATAACCTATAATTCTTTTTCTCATAATGCTTCTTCGCTGGTTCGTGGCGCGAAGATAGTTAAATCAGAGCACATTTGGAAACTCTGCATCAGCAAGTGCGTGGTGGTGATTCTTCAAGTTATATCCGCATCGTTCTGCTACTGTATGCAACTGATGATTGGGCAGATCCTTTCCGAACACTTTCCTCGAAGTACGGCAGGTACAATAAAACTTGTAATTAGGATAAGTCATACCATATAATTCGTGAACAGCACGGAGGCAACCTTCATCAAAAGGACTATTGTGAGCTACAAGCGGAAGTCCTTCCAGCAACGGCTTGATTTCCGCCCATACTTCAGGAAAATCATCCGCTTCCATAGTGTCATCGTAGGTAAGTCCGTGGATAGCTGTTGTCCATTGAGTATAATAGTTGGGTGCAGGACGAATCAGACGATAGATTTTATTCACAATCCTACCGCCTTTTACGATGACAATACCGACACTGCATACACTGGTACGCTTGCCATTGGCAGTTTCAAAGTCGATTGCTGCAAAGTCTTTCATTAGTCCGTTGTTTTTTGAATACAAATGTATTGAATTAGAATTTATTCTCTCTATATTTGCCTGTAAAATATATCAATGTATACAGAATATCAGCCTTCTCATTTGCTTGCTCCCTATATTGACAACTATTGGGAATTTAAAGGTAACCCGGAATATGGTATGCGCATCCATATTCTGCCGGATGGTTGTACCGATTTTATTTTTACGCTTGGAGAAGTCGCAGATACAGTGGAGGAAGAAAGCTTGATTATGCAACCTTATCGTTCGTACTTTGTGGGGCCGATGACGAAATATTCCGAACTGATTACATATTCCGAATCGGTTCATATGTTTGGTGTTCGTTTTTTGCCTTGCGGATTGTCCTGTTTTACAAAGTTGCCTTTACATGAATTTGTAAATGATAGAATCAGTACAAGGGAAATGAAAGCAGTTTTTGATGATACTTTTGTTGAAAGGCTATGCGAGCAAGAACATATAGGCGACCGGATACGGATAGTAGAAGAATATTTGTTGTCGTATCTGTCTCGTCATTATGAGTCTGCCGATTCTCATATTGTTGTGGCGGTGGATATAATCAATCAGTTCGGAGGAAAACGTCCTGTTCGTAGTTTGATCGATGAGGTCTGTTTGTGTCAGCGCCATTTTGAACGGAAGTTCAAGTATTATACCGGATTCACTCCGAAAGAATACAGCCGTATTGTCAAATTCAAGAATGCCGTAGAATTGTTAAGGAATACAACATCTCCCAATTTATTGACTACGGCAGTGAATGCGGGATATTATGACTTGGCGCATTTCTCAAAAGAGATTAAGACATTATCGGGCAGCACTCCTGCCTCATTTCTTTCGATTACAATACCGGATGATACGACGTTGACCTATATCGAACCGCAAAAGTAGGTTTGTAAAAGTCGATTTTTTACAATAGAACAGAGGTTTATGCCATTATCTTTGCAGGTATAATATAAATCCAATAAGATTATGTCAACAAAAACAATGAAAGAGAAAGCAACCGAGTTGTTGCAGAGATGTGAAGTTGTAGTGCTTGCTTCTGTAAACAAAGAGGGATATCCCCGTCCTGTGCCGATGAGCAAGATTGCAACAGAGGGAATTTCTACTATTTGGATGTCTACCGGAGCGGACTCATTAAAGACTATCGACTTTCGTAAGAACCCGAAAGCCGGATTATGCTTTCAGGATAAGGGAGACAGCGTAGCTTTAACGGGAACTGTGGAAGTGGTAACGGACGAAAAAATGAAAAAGGAACTTTGGCAGGACTGGTTTATCGAGCATTTCCCCGGTGGCCCTACCGACCCGGGCTATGTACTGCTGAAATTTGAATCGAATCACGCGACTTATTGGATTGAAGGGACATTTATTCATAAGAAACTGGACTAGTCCTTCATACATTCTTATTCCCGTGGGATATGGAAATATAAAAAGAGAGAAACATTCTTTCCTTCCGAAGAAGAATGTCTCTCTCTTTCTGATGATAGTTGGATAGATAGTATATCTATTCTCCGTGTTTCATTTAGAATTCGAACTTCTCTAGTTTCATTTCAGCTAATTCCTGAATGATACCTACATATTTGCCGAAATGCGGAGACTTCTCGTGAGCTGCCAATACCTCAGCGTTCTGCCATGTTTCACAAATCATGAAAACGTCGTGACGGGTACTGCTTTCGAAAGTATCATAAGCAATGCATCCTTCTTCCTTTAAAGAGCAAGTAGTCAGTTCCTTAGCTGCTTCAATCGCTTTTTCGCGGTTTGTCTCGCTTACGCGGACGAAAACATTCAATCTAATCATAGTCTTTATTATTAAATGATTAAAAATAGCTTTATCACATCTTGGTGAATAAATCGCAGGCAAAGATACTATTTTTGTGCTTTGTCGGATAGCTTGTTCTTTAAATTTCATCAAAACGTCATATAATCATCAAAAAAAACGATTATATTTATTCTGGAATCAAAAAGCAACTATTTTGGACGCAACTCTTAATTTTTTTCTGGCTTAATATTAGCCTCACGAACCACAGGCTAATTTCTTTCGTTTGAGTAATTCCACTCGAGCCGTTTTTCATTTTGTTATTTACTGCATAGTTTCTCTTCTTTTGGGCAAACAGCCTTATAAGTATAAAGTAAAGAAAGGAGATGTTATTTTGATACATAGAAAGTGCTTGTTTGATATTTTAGAATGAAGTTCGTAATATGGATTTTTTTTATAGCTTTGTGAACTGATGGCATATAAAAAGTAATAACACCCTAATAATCGAAGATATGAGAAAAGTATTTTTATTGGCTTTTGCCTTGTTCGCATGGAATATCCTTGCCAATGCTCAGGAAAGTGATGAAAGATATATTGAAGTGACCGGTTCTTCGGAGATAGAAGTCGTCCCGGACGAAATACACTTTCTGATTCAGATAAAGGAATACTGGGAAGAAGAATATACGGGTAAATCAAAGAAAGAGGAAGATTTTCGGACGAAAGTGCCGTTGACTGTGATAGAGAAAGATTTGCGTAAAAGTTTGCGTAAAATAGGAATATCGGATGAGGCTATCCGTACGCAGGAAGTAGGGGACTATTGGCGTCAGAGAGGGAAGGAATTCCTGATTGGCAAACAACTGGATATTCGTCTTACGGATTTCGAGCAAATCAATTCCATTATCCGGTCTGTCAATACATGGGGCATTGAATCAATGCGTATCGGGGAACTGAAACATAAGGACTTGCCGATGTATAGGAAGCAGGGAAAGATTGAAGCATTGAAAGCAGCCCGTGAGAAAGCATCCTATCTGGTGGCAGCAATGGGACAGCAATTGGGTGAAGTCATTCGTATCATCGAACCTGCCGATAACAATATAAGCCGTTACCTTCCTTTCCAGGCACAGAGCAATGTCAGCATGGGGACGGCGGCTACTGAACAGTACCGTGTCATCAAGCTGAGATATGAAATGACCGCCCGTTTTGCCATAAAATAAAAAATGCCTATTTTGGGGTATAAGAAAACCGGATTCCTGCAAATCATCGAACCTAAGATTATCATCCGTAAGGCGGGTAGAAACAATGCGTATATAACTGCTGTTTTGGATAAAAGCTGTTCGGTTGCTCAGGCGAAGCGTGAGGAACTGAAGTTGAAATTCTCCTGATCTGGTAGTCGCTTGGATGAACTCTGCTTATCCGATGAAGATATCAGAGAAGATCGGAGTGGCATACAATCCTTCTTTCTTTGGATACACAAGCTATCGAAAAGTACCAGAATAAACTGGATGCGAAAACCACCGTCGGCGAACTGTTGGCTGTCAATGCGCAGCCGCAGAGATTGAAGTTGGTTGATACGCCGGAAGCGGAGAAGTATATATCCGTGAATGGGCATTGAATACTGCTGCCGTGACTAGAGCGGGAAGGAATGTGTTTTATGTATGGAAACAGGAAGAATGAGATGATTTAAAAATAGTTTTTCAGAGGTAATTTCAGAAAAGGAATATTGTCTGATAACACATATTAAGCCTGATAATTTGTCAGTTCTCTTTCATACCCCTATATTTGTTCCCGCTATTCTATATAATCAATAGAGGGAGAATGTATCATAAGAGAAAAACAAGAGCGTACATAGCATGGGTGTTGTTCATGACATTCATTCCGTTCTTTGTAGTGAAGACCTTTCACTATCATGGAAGCGAGGATGAAAAGTCATGTTCTCATGCCGGGCATTCTCACAAATCATCCGATGATTGTGCGATATGCCAATACTCCCTTTCTTTCTTTACTGAACCTCAACCGGTAGAATTTCATTGTACATTAACGCTCGTGCCTTACGAGCCGGTTGTTTATCAGGATAAGGTCGTTTGCAAACGGACTTATTCACATCAATTGCGTGCACCCCCTGTTGCATAATTACATAATCAAACTTTTCAAGAAGGCAGGCTTATCGTAACCTGTCCTCACATTCATTTTACACATTATATAAAAGATTGTAATTGATGCGTATCGGAATTATTTCGGGCGTATTGGGGCTGACTGTAGTCTTATCCGCCCACGCACAGAAGTCCGATTCAATCAAGAGTTTACTTTTGCCTGATGTCGTTGTGACCGAGTCGTACCAGCAACGTCAAGCCAAAAAGTCTGCGCTTGCGGTTGATGTAGTGGATCAGGATTTTCTGCGCAAACATTTTACGGGAAACTTCATGCAAGCAATGGAGAACATCCCCGGCGTGCAAACAATGGATATAGGTTCCGGCTTCTCCAAACCGATGATCCGAGGAATGGGATTCAACCGGATTGCTGTACTCGAAAACGGAATCAAGCAGGAAGGACAACAATGGGGAGCCGACCACGGACTGGAACTGGATGCTTTCAATATCGGAACTGTCAATGTCCTGAAAGGTCCTTCTTCACTACTATATGGCAGTGATGCAATGGGAGGGGTGATTGACATAACTTCACCTCCCGTACCCTCGGTAGATATGTTATTCGGAGACGTTACACTTCTGGGAAAGTCCGTCAACGGAACGCTCGGAGGATCATTTATGCTGGGAATAAAGAAGAGTTTCTGGTATGCACAAGTCCGTTATTCCGAACAGCATTTCGGGGATTACCGCATCCCTACGGATACTATTGTTTACCTGACGCAAAAAATGCCTGTTTACGGGCGTAAGCTAAAGAATACGGCAGGTATTGAACGCAATATCGGATTCTTCGCCCAATATCAACGGCAAAGATATAAAGCGAACTATTCCGTAAGTAACGTCTACCAAAAAACTGGTTTCTTTCCGGGGGCGCATGGTATACCGGATGTATCCCGCGTAGAAGATGACGGGGACAGCCGTAACATGGAATTACCTTACAGCAAGGTGAATCATCTGAAGGTGACTACCCTTCAGCAGTATGCGTGGGAGAAGCTAGTTTTGTCGGGCGACTTTGGATTCCAGAATAATCACCGTGAAGAATGGAGTGTTTTCCATACCCATTACGGTTCGCAACCCGTACCGGAGAAAGACCCGGACAAGGAACTGGCTTTCAACTTGAATACTCTCAGTGCATCGGTAAAAGTCCGCTTTATCGGTTCTTCTTCGTGGGAACATGCATTGGGTTGGGACGGACAGCATCAACGGAACGATATTTCCGGTTATTCATTCTTATTGCCTGAATACTACCGTTCCACCACCGGATTGCTTTGGCTTACGACTTATAAGCCTAATAATGTTATCTCCGTCAGCGGAGGAATGCGGTATGACTATGGATATATTCATATATCTTCGCATGAAGACGCCTATCTTGCCGATTATCTCCGAAAACAGGGATATGATGAAGAACAGGTAGAACACTATAAGTGGAACAGCCATGCAGTGAAAAAGAAATTCGGTGATTATTCATTCTCTCTGGGATTGGTATGGACACCGTCCGAACGGCACATGGTAAAAGCAAACGTCGGTCGTAGCTTCCGTCTGCCCGGTGCGAACGAACTGGCGGCTAACGGTGTGCATCACGGGACCTTCCGGCATGAACAGGGAGATACAAATCTGAAATCAGAACAGGGATGGCAAATGGACGCTTCTTATAACTTACGGTATAACGGGTTTTCCATTTCCGTTTCTCCCTTCGTCAGTTGGTTTAGTAACTACATCTTTCTGCGTCCTACGGGCGAGTGGTCTGTCCTGCCGCATGCCGGACAGATTTATCGTTACACAGGAGCCGAGGCGCTGTTTGCCGGAACGGAAGCAACGATAGACATTCACTTTCTGCGTAGTTTCAATTACCGTATTTCCGGTGAGTATGTTTATACCTACAACTGCGACGAGCATATCCCGTTAAGTTTTTCTCCTCCGTTTAGTATGCGGAACACGTTGACATGGCAGAGGAAACAGGTTATGCTTTATGCAGAGTGGCAGTCCATAGCCCGGCAAAATCGCGTAGATCGTAACGAAGACCGTACACCGGGTGCAAACCTGTTCCATTTAGGCGGTTCGTTGAATATTCCCATTCGGGGGAATCAGGCAATAGAAATAACCCTGACCGCCCGGAATATTTTCAATACCCGATATTACAATCATCTTAGTTTTTACAGGAAAGTAGAAATCCCCGAACCGGGACGCAACTTCCAATTATTAATCAAAATTCCATTTAAAAAATTACTGTAATGAGAACTAAATTATATCTCCCGATAATCAGCCTTTTGGCAATGTCTGTTTTTGTATTTATCTCTTGTGACGATTCGGATAGTGATACCACTAAGCCGGTGATTGAACTGCACGAACCCGAAGAAGGGCAAGCGCTGAAAATAGGAAGTGAATACGGCGTGCATTTTGAAATGGATCTGTTGGACGACGTGATGTTGAAGTCGTATATGATTGAAATACACAGCAACTTCGATCACCATTCGCATGGAAAAAGCAGGGGGGCCGGAGAAACCATCGATTTCAGCTTCAACAAGTCTTATGATATTTCCGGAAAGAAAACGGCACATATTCATCATCATGATATTATGATTCCGAAGGATGCAACTCCGGGAGATTATCATTTAATGGTTTATTGCACGGACGCTGCAGGAAACGAGACGTATGTTGCCCGTAATATCGAATTGAGTAACGATGTAGAAGAAGAATATCATCATCATGAATAGAATAAAGGTGTTATAAGTAGGTGCATTGTAAAAAATGCGACCTTTGTAGGTACAAAATTGGAGAAAGAAATTTAAAGGTGTAATAGATATTACACCTTTATTGTTTTCAAAGCTTTACTTTTGTGAAAAATACTTTTCCCTATGATAAAGTTGCCAATTATAAATCGAATTTTTCCTTCGTACAAATCGAAGATAATAGCTGTCATTGTTACCGGCGTTATCGTGGGCGGAGGAGTTTTATTTATGTATATGCTTCGGGCACATACATATTTGGGAGATGATCCGGCAGCATGTGTGAATTGCCATATCATGTCTCCTTATTATGCAACCTGGTTTCATAGTTCGCATGCCCGGGATGCTACTTGTAATGACTGTCATGTTCCTCACGAAAACGCGGTAAAGAAGTGGACATTCAAGGGGATTGACGGAATGAAGCACGTAGCGGCGTTTCTCACGAAAAGTGAGCCGCAGGTGATACAGGCACACGAAGCCAGTTCGCAAGTGATTATGAATAACTGTATCCGTTGCCATACACAACTGAATACGGAGTTTGTGAAGACGGGAAAGATAGATTATATGCTGTCGCAAGTAGGAGAAGGAAAGGCTTGTTGGGATTGTCACCGCGATGTCCCTCATGGCGGGAAGAACTCGCTGTCCACGGCTCCGGGAGCTATTGTACCGCTTCCCGAATCGCCCGTGCCGGAATGGCTCCAAAAAATGATAGATAATAAAGAATAAGCAAAATATAACTACGTAATAAAATAATAAAACCGATATAGAATGGAAAAGAAATTAAAATCATGGCAAGGATGGCTGTTGTTCGGAGGCTCAATGGTTGTTGTTTTTGTTTTGGGACTATGCGTTTCTGCATTAATGGAGAGGCGGGCGGAAGTAACTAGTATCTTTAATAATCGCAAGACTGTCATCAAAGGGATTGAAGCACGCAACGAACTCTTTAAGAATGATTTCCCTCGTGAATATCAGACTTGGGCGGAAACTGCAAAAACAGATTTCCAAAGTGAGTTTAATGGAAATGTTGCTGTTGATGTACTGGAACAACGTCCTAATATGGTAATACTTTGGGCGGGATATGCTTTCTCGAAAGATTATTCCACTCCGCGCGGACATATGCATGCTATCGAAGATATCACGGCTTCGCTTCGTACCGGAGCACCTGTGAATCCTACCGACGGTCCTCAACCGTCTACTTGCTGGACCTGCAAGAGCCCGGATGTTCCCCGTATGATGGAAGCATTGGGCGTTGATTCTTTCTATAGCAATAAGTGGGGCGCCATGGGTGCGGAAATTGTGAACCCGATCGGTTGTTCCGATTGCCACGATCCGGAAACGATGAATCTTCATATCAGCCGTCCGGCTTTGATTGAAGCGTTCCAACGTCAAGGCAAGGATATTACAAAGGCTACTCCACAGGAAATGCGTTCGCTCGTATGTGCGCAATGTCACGTAGAATATTACTTCAAAGGTGACGGCAAATACCTGACTTTCCCTTGGGATAAAGGCTTTACTGTGGAAGATATGGAAGCCTATTATGATGAAGCCGGTTTTTATGATTATATTCATAAATTGAGCCGTACCCCGATTTTGAAAGCACAGCATCCGGATTACGAAATTGCTCAAATGGGTATTCACGGTCAGAGAGGTGTCTCTTGTGCCGATTGCCACATGCCTTATAAGAGTGAAGGCGGTGTGAAATTCAGCGACCACCATATCCAGAGTCCGTTGGCAATGATTGACCGTACTTGTCAGGTCTGTCACCGTGAAAGCGAAGAAACATTGCGTAATAACGTTTATGAACGTCAACGCAAAGCGAATGAAATCCGTAACCGTTTGGAGCAGGAGTTGGCAAAAGCGCATATCGAAGCTAAATATGCCTGGGATAATGGGGCGACAGAAGAGCAAATGAAAAATGTGCTTGCTCTGATTCGTCAGGCGCAGTGGCGTTGGGATTTCGGAGTGGCTTCCCACGGAGGTGCTTTTCATGCGCCGCAGGAAATTCAGAGAATCCTTTCTCATGGGCTCGATCGTGCTATGCAGGCCCGTTTAGCTGTATCTAAGGTGCTTGCGAAGAATGGATTTACCGGAGATGTGCCGATGCCTGATATTTCCACTAAAGGAAAGGCACAGCAATATATCGGTCTGGATATCGACGCGGAAAAAGCGGCCAAGGAGAGATTTCTGAAAACGACTGTTCCGGCTTGGTTGGAGAAAGCGAAATCAAATGGTCGTCTGGCACAAAAATAAGATAGTAGTATATGTGGAGCAAACCGTGGAGCTATAAAGAAGGTCTGATTATTGGTGCAGGATTATTGGTGATAGGTGCACTGCTGCAAATAACGGTAGGAGGTATCAATTGGAATCTGTTTGCCTGGCCGGTTAATTTAATAGTGTTATCAGTATATATCATTGTTCTGATAGCCATGCACCTTCTCCGTAAACGAGTCTATTTGTTTGAGTGGTTGAGCCATTATTCCGCAGCCGTTTCTTCCCTTGTCTGGGTGGTCGGTATGACGGTGGTAATGGGTCTTATCCGGCAGGCTCCTTCCGGTCATGCTTCGAATGACATACTGGGATTTTCACAGATGATTTCATCCTGGTCTTTCGTTCTGCTTTATTTATGGATGGCCACTGCATTGGGATTAACGATACTCCGTACCAGTTTCCCTTTGAAGTTCGGCCGCCTTTCGTTTCTTCTCAATCATATCGGATTATTCATTGCATTGATTGCAGCTACTTTAGGGAATGCCGATATGCAGCGACTGAAAATGACTACCCGAATGGGAAACGCGGAATGGCGGGCTACCGATGATAAAGGACAACTGACAGAACTTCCGTTGGCTATCGAATTAAAAGATTTTACTATTGATGAATATCCGCCGAAACTGATGCTGATTGATAATGAAACCGGACGTGCACTTCCCGAAAAATCTCCTGTACATTTATTGCTTGAAGAAGAAGTATACGGTGGGACTTTGCAGGATTGGGAACTGACTATTCAACAATCCATTCCAATGGCGGCCTCCGTAGCTACCGAGGATACGCTGAAGTTTACGGATTTTCATTCTATGGGAGCAACTTACGCTGTACATTTGAAAGCTGTGAACCGAAAGAACCGGCAGACGAAGGAAGGCTGGGTGAGTTGTGGGAGTTTTCTTTTCCCTTATAAGGCATTGCGCCTTGATTCTCTGACTAGCCTCGTAATGCCGGAAAGAGAACCGCAACGCTTTGCTTCGAAAGTGAAAGTCTATACGCAGGAGGGAACAATTACGGAAGATACGATTGAAGTGAACCGTCCTATGGAGATAGAAGGCTGGAAAATCTATCAGCTTAGTTATGATGAGTCGAAAGGGGGTTGGAGTGATATTAGTATCTTCGAACTGGTTCGTGATCCGTGGTTGCCGGTAGTTTATACAGGGATCGTTATGATGATGCTCGGGGCCGTTTGTCTGTTTGTGAATGCACAAAAGAGAAAAGAGGAGGAAAAGGAATGAGTTGGGAATATTTTATATTGTTTGCGGTAGTCGCATTGGTTTGTTGGAGCTTGGGGGCTTTTGCTGCTTGGAAAGGAAAGAAAACGGTATGGGCATACGGATTTACTCTGTTGGGATTGGCTGTATTTTTCTGTTTTATCCTCGGCATGTGGGTTTCTTTGGAACGTCCTCCGATGCGGACAATGGGAGAGACACGTTTGTGGTATTCTTTCTTTCTGCCGTTGGCTGGATTGATAACGTATATACGTTGGAAGTATAAATGGATTCTTAGTTTCAGTTGCGTTCTGTCATTAGTCTTTATCTGTATCAATATCTTTAAGCCGGAGATTCACAACAAGACGTTAATGCCTGCTTTACAGAGTCCATGGTTTGCTCCTCATGTTATTGTGTATATGTTTGCTTATGCTATGTTGGGGGCTGCGGTGGTAATGGCTATTTATCTGCTTTGGTTCAAGAAAGAAGAGATTGAACGGAAAGAAATGGATTTATGCGATAACCTTACTTATGTAGGTCTGGCTTTTATGACATTGGGTATGCTTACGGGAGCTATTTGGGCAAAGGAAGCTTGGGGACATTACTGGGCTTGGGATCCGAAAGAAACATGGGCAGCGGCAACTTGGTTCTCTTATCTTACATATATACATTTCCGACTGGGTAAACCGTTGAAAGTGAGTCCGGCATTAGTTATTTTGTTAGTATCGTTTGTTTTATTACAGATGTGCTGGTATGGAATCAATTATCTTCCGTCGGCACAAGGTGTCAGTGTACACACTTATAATTTGAATTGAAATATCAAATCATTTAAATTGCAATATTGATGAAAACATTTTATTGGTCATTAGTGCTTATGATGCTATTGCCAAGCATGGCATACACACAAAACACGGAGAAGGAAAATGAGTTCTCGATGTCGATGCAAATCAGACCTCGGGCGGAGTATCGGAACGGAGCTTGGTTTCCTCGCAATGAAGGGGTGAAAGCCGCATCGTCTATCAACAATCGTGCCCGTTTGTCAATTGACTACAAGCGGTCGGACTTGGAAATCAAGATGTCGGCACAGCACGTCGGAGTTTGGGGACAAGATCCGCAGCTCGACAAGAACGGGCGTTTTGTCCTGAACGAAGCATGGGCAAAACTTGATTTCGGACACGGCCTTTTTGCCCAGTTGGGGCGTCAGGCATTGGTTTATGACGATGAGCGTATTTTGGGCGGATTGGACTGGAATGTGGCGGGACGTTATCATGACGCATTGAAACTGGGATATGCGAATAAGAATAATGAGGTACACCTTATTCTTGCCTTCAACCAGAATGACGAGAAGAAGATAGGCGGTACTTATTATGCTTCCGGTGCACAGCCTTATAAGAATATGCAGACTGTATGGTATCACTATAAGGCGGATGTAATTCCGTTCGGCGCTTCTTTGCTGTTTATGAACCTGGGATTGGAAACCGGGGATGCGGCTACGCAGGATTCGCATACCCGTTATCTGCAAACAATGGGAACGTATCTTACCTATAAGCCCGGTAGCTGGAGTCTGGACGGCGCTTTCTACTATCAGACGGGCAAGAATAAGGATGCTGAGAAAGTGTCGGCATTAATGGGAAGCGTGCAGGCTGCCTATGCTTTTGACAAGACATGGGGAGTTGTGGCAAGTTTCGACTATCTGAGCGGCGATAAGGGAAACGGTGACAAGTTTAAAGCGTTCGACCCTCTCTACGGAACACACCATAAGTTCTACGGAAGTATGGATTATTTCTATGCGAATCTATTTGTGAACGGTTATGCGCCGGGTTTAATGGACAGCCGTATCGGTGCTCGTTTCCGTGCGTCGGACAAGGTGGATATGGAGTTGAATTATCACTATTTCACTACCGCGGTTAAATTGCCGGACTTGAATAAATCCTTAGGTTCGGAAGTTGATTATCAAATCAATTTGTCGGTGATGAAAGACGTAAAACTCTCTGCCGGATATTCTTTCATGCGTGGCACAAAGACGATGGATGTAGTGAAAGGCGGCAATCATAAGAGTTGGCAAGACTGGGGGTGGGTATCGTTGAATATCAATCCGAAAGTGTTTTTCACAAAATGGTAATTAAATAGGGATGACATTCTGACAAGTGTGGCGCAGCATAAAACCGAAAGTTTAAGCTGCGCCACATTTTTATTATATGAATTTCTCTAAAGCTGCTTTGTTCAGGATTTCCACCCGTTTCCCTTCCATGGTGATAAGCCCTTCCTTGATAATCTTATTAATTTCTTTCGATAAGGCAGGGCGGGATACATTGAGGTATTCGGCAAGTTGGGATTGCGTATGTGTAATCTCTACTATCAGGGAATCTTTCTTCTTATGCTCGAACAGATAAACAATGAATCTTTCCCGAACAGTCTTGCGGGAGAGGGGTTTCAGCCGTGATACGGTACAAATGTTGCAATTACCGGCAATGCAGAGAAAGTTGTGTAACACTTGCGGGTCTTGGCTGATAACTTTAAACGTAGAATCTTTGGTTGCCATAAGTATCACACTGTCTTCAAGGGCGGTGAACGTGGCAGGCAGTGTATTGTTTGGATTAAAAAGATGTGGAGTGGCAAAAGTGCGTGGCGCAATGATATATTCAATCATCACTTCGTTTCCCAGTCCGTCGATAATATCCGTGCGTAATTTCCCTTCCAACAACACATACAGTTTGTTACAAGGCGTTCCTTGTGTGACGACTATCTCTTTTTTGTCTGCTGCGTAGATTACGAAATCCAGTTTTTCTAATAAAGATTCTTTTATATTCAAGGGCAAATCCCGGAAAAGAGGGATTTGAAACAGTTTTTCTTTATGTGTGTCGGTCAGTTGTATTTTTTTCATTGCATCATGTTGTTCGTATCGTGGACAAACTTACGGAAAATCTCTGTAATAAACGAATAAAAAGGGAGAAATGGCATTAAATGGTTAGGATATAAAATTGTCTTTGGAGAAAGAGATGACTATTGAAATCGTCTTCTGTATTTGGACGGAGACATTCCCAAGGTATTTGTGAAAACTCGGACGAAATGGGGCAAATCATTAAAACCGACCGTAAAACAAATTTCGGATACTTGCTTTTGTGAATGTTTAAGAAGTTCGCAGGCTGTATTTAAGCGATATTGGGTTACATACTGCGAGAAGGTCATTCCTTTGCAACGTTTGAAGTAGGAACAGAAAGCAGAGCGGTTCATGCCTACTTCTGCGGCAATATCATCCAAAGATATGGTATGGATATAGTGAGTCATTACATAAACACAGATTTGCTGCATACGTCTCACGTCACGTTCAATATTCATGGGCTTTCCGGCAAAGGTATGGTCGGATGAAGTAAATATGGCAGGTAGCAGACGAAACATTTCGCATAGGCGTCCCAACTCGTCCATATCGTTCATTTGTGACAATATCCGACGAATGGTTTGTGAACTTCCAGTACCGAATTTCAGTGCGTTCGTCGGGAATGTAATGCCCGTCAGACGATTACGCAGTTCGGGAAATACTGCCATACACCGTTCTACAAGCGAATGACTGAAAGCTACCATTAAATAACGGACATACCCGTCATCGTCTGCCGAATCCGGTGAATATTCCCAGTGGTGTAGCATGGACGGTGGTATTAACGCCACGTCGCCTGCTGCGAAAGGTTGCAATGTGTCGCCTGCCATTCGTTTGCCATATCCATGGACAACATAATACAACTCCCATGCATCATGCAGATGCAGTTTGGCTTCGATACTTGTTGTCACTCGTTGGTCTATAAAGAAAAAAGAGTGATTCTCCACTTCGGGCAATTCATAAGGAATGGCGGTATCTTCCATAAAAGTAATGCTTAAAATGACTTGTATGCAAATATACGACAAATCTCTAAGATGATACCACAAATATATGACAAGAAAGCCGGGTAACTTTGCTGCCGAAAACAATAAGTATAACTCTTAAAAATGTATTGTTATGGATTTCTATCAAGTTCTAGAGAATAGAAGAACTATTCGCGACTTTTCCGATAAGAAGGTGACGGATGAAGTGTTGGAAAAAGTATTGTCGGCCGCATTCAAAGCTCCGACTAATGACCATTTGCGGCAGTTTGAGTTTATTGTCGTGAGAGGGCAGGAAAACATTGCCCGACTCATATCGCCTGTGGCGGAAAACACCAAGAACATTCAGCAGACAGGGCTTGATGCTGCTGCCGACCTGATGGATAAGGATGAACACGCCATGTTTGTTGATGCGTTGCCCAAACAACAACGTATGCTTATGCAAAGCAATTGTCTCGTACTTCCATTTTTCCGGCAAAAGGATTTTCCTCTGTGCCAACCTGCCGACCAAAGTTCACTTAACTATTTCGCTTCTGCATGGGCAGCCGTTGAGAATATCCTGTTAGCAGCAACGGCGGAAGGACTGGCGTGTGCATTCCGTATTCCTATTGGCAACGAACCGGAGTATGTGAAACATCTCGTCAATGCTCCTGACGGATATGAGTTTACCTGCTTTCTCGCTATTGGATATGCGGCGGAGAATGCACATATTTGTAAACAGAAAGAAATCCGGGTAGGGGATAGGATTCACAGGAATGTCTGGTAATCTGTAATTAAGGTACATCTCTCTGTAATTTATATACATTCGCTATGTTATAAATTGCCTATTTTTGCAGAGTGAAAAGACTGAATCATTCTAAAAGATAAAACTAATAAAGTAAAGTTATGGCTAAAAAAGTTCTGATAATTTCGTCCAGTCCGCGGAAAGGCGGCAATTCGGATTTGCTTTGTGATGAATTTATGAAAGGTGCTCTCGAAGCGGGCAATGAAGTGGAAAAGATTGTATTGAAAGACAAAACGGTTCATCCTTGCACGGGATGCAGTGTTTGTAGTATGTACGGCAAGCCTTGTCCGCAGAAGGATGATGCGGCGGAAATCGTGGAGAAGATGATTGCTGCCGATGTGATTGTAATGGCGACTCCCGTGTATTTCTATACAATGTGCGGTCAGATGAAGATTATGATTGACCGTTGCTGCGCACGTTATACGGAGATAACGAACAAGGAGTTTTATTTCATTATTGCGGCGGCAGAGGATAATAAGGCAATGATGGAACGTACAATAGACGGTTTCCGTGGCTTCCTCGATTGTCTGGAAGGGCCACAGGAAAAAGGAATGGTCTATGGAATCGGCGCCTGGAAGGTAGGGGAGATTAAAGATACTCCATACATGCAGGAAGCCTACAACATGGGAAAAATGGTATAACTGTCACCGGCTTATTATAGTGACGCTATGCTTGCAGGATAGTGACGCTATAACAACAAGATAGTGACGCTATGACGACCGGATAGTGACGCTATCTTATGTGACCTTTTGAAGCATAAAAATGATATTTCAATCGAATAGATTGAAAAGTCAAGAATTTTAATTGACTGGATTGCTTGTTCTGCCACAGAATTATTATAATTTTGTGGCAGAACTTTTTATTTTGTATGATTCGTTTAATAACTAAGCATCATGGGCTATACAATAACGACTCTTGTAGAGAATTGTGTCTATGGACGTAAATTGCAGGCAGAACACGGTCTTTCTCTCTATATTGAGACATCGGGACATAGATTACTCTTTGATACGGGAGCGTCCGATTTGTTTATCCGTAACGCCCGCCTGCTGCATATTGACTTGCAGAAAGTTGATTATCTGATATTATCCCACGGGCATAGCGACCACACGGGAGGTCTGCGTCATTTCTTGGAGCTGAACAAACAAGCAACAGTTGTCTGCAAACGCGAAGCCTTCTCTCCAAAATTTAAGGATGAACGCGAAAATGGAATGAAGCATACGCAGACTTTCGACCTTTCCCGTTTCCGTTTTATCGAAGAACAGACCGAACTGCTTCCCGGCGTATTTCTCTTTCCCTCTATTGATATTATCGACCATGAGGATACCCATTTCGAACGCTTTCGGGTTCAGAAAGAAGACGGTTGCCATATACCGGATACTTTTCAGGATGAATTGGCGGTAGTGTTGGTAGAGCCGGACGGTTTTTCTGTATTGAGCGCCTGTTCTCATCGAGGAATTACAAATATCCTGCGAACAGTCCGTGCGGCATTTCCCGAATCTCCTTGTAACTTACTGTTAGGCGGTTTTCATATTCATAACGCAGAAGAACGGAAATATCAGATCATTGCAGATTATCTGAAAGAATATCTGCCGCGTCAGATTGGTGTCTGCCATTGTACAGGAGTAGATAAATATGCTTTCTTCTACAAAGACTTTGGTGACAGGGTATTCTATAATTACACGGGAAAACTAATTCAAACTGATTTGTTGAAATAAAATATATATAATAATTTGATATGAAGAAACTAATAACTTCTTTAGCACTGGCATTGACCGCATTGTCCAGCTATGCCATTACTCCTTTGTGGATGCGTGACGCACGTATTTCACCGAATGGAACGGAGATTGTCTTTTGTTATAAAGGCGATATTTACAAAGTCCCCGCACAGGGTGGGACAGCCGTTCAGTTGACAACACAAGCATCTTATGAAGCTAACCCCGTTTGGTCGCCCGACGGAAAACAAATTGCATTTGCCAGCGACCGGAATGGGAATTTCGACCTCTTTATCATGCCTGCTGACGGCGGAACCGCCCAAAGGCTGACTTATCATTCCGCTTCGGAGATTCCTTCGGCTTTTACTCCGGACGGAAAGTTTGTACTTTTCTCCGCATCTATTCAAGACCCCGCAGGTAGCGCTTTGTTTCCTACCGGAGCAATGACGGAATTGTATAAAGTACCTGCTGGCGGAGGACGTACCGAGCAAGTACTCGCTACTCCTGCCGAATGGGTTTGCTTTGATAAATCGGGGAAAAACTTTCTTTATCAAGACCGTAAAGGCTTCGAAGATGAATGGAGAAAACACCATACTTCTTCTATAACCAGAGATATTTGGCTGTATAACACGCAATCGGGAAAACATACCAATCTAACGAACCGGGAAGGGGAAGACCGCAATCCGGTGTATGCGCCCGACGGCAATTCTGTCTATTTTCTTAGCGAGCGCAACGGCGGCTCATTCAATGTTTATAACTTTTCACTGAATACTTCGCAAACGTCGAATGTGCCTCAAGAGGTAAAAGCGATAACTACATTCCGTACGCATCCGGTACGTTTCTTGTCAATCAGTGATAAAGGTACATTGTGTTATACCTATGACGGAGAGCTTTATACACAGGAAGCCAATGCCCGTCCGAAGAAAGTAAACGTTGAACTTGTCCGGGATGATGAAAAGGAGATTGCTTCCCTCAAATTTTCTCAGGGCGCTACTTCCGCTTCCGTATCTCCGGACGGCAAACAGGTTGCTTTCATTGTGCGTGGTGATGTCTTTGTCACTTCGACGGATTACACTACAACAAAGCAAATCACGAATACTCCGGGAAAAGAAGCCGCTGTGTCCTTTGCCCCGGATAACCGGACGCTGGTCTATGCCAGTGAAAGGACGGGTAACTGGCAACTTTACACCGCCAAAATAGCCCGTAAGGAAGAAGCCAATTTCCCTAATGCAACTCTTATCGAGGAAGAAGTCTTGCTTCCTTCAAAAACAGTGGAACGTGCTTATCCGCAATATTCTCCGGACGGTAAGGAGCTGGCTTTTATCGAAGACCGTAACCGCTTAATGGTACTTGACTTAAAGACGAAGAAAGTTCGTCAAGTGACGGACGGTTCTACATGGTATAATACCGGAGGCGGATTCGACTATGAATGGTCGCCGGACGGCAAATGGTTTACTCTTGAATTTATTGGCAATCGCCATGATCCTTATTCGGATATAGGTATTGTCAGCGCACAAGGCGGTACTATTACCAACTTGACTAACAGCGGATATATTAGCGGTTCTCCGCGTTGGGTACTGGACGGAAACGCTATTCTTTTCCAAACTGAACGTTACGGTATGCGTGCGCATGCTTCTTGGGGTTCACAACAGGATGTGATGCTGGTATTCTTGAATCAGGATGCTTATGACCGCTATCGTTTAAGTAAGGAAGACTTCGAACTGCTTAAAGAATTAGAAAAGGAACAGAAGAAAGCGAAAGACGGTGACAAGAAGAAAGATGTAAATAAGTCCAAAAAGGATGAAGCTGACGAGGACAAGTCATCCGAAGATAAAGCAGACAAGAAAGATATAGTAGTAGAGCTTAACGGCATTGAAGACCGTATCATCCGTCTGACTCCCAACTCTTCCGATTTAGGCAGTGCCATACTCTCAAAAGACGGAGAGAATCTTTATTACTTCTCAGCTTTCGAAGGCGGCTATGACCTTTGGAAAATGAATCTTCGTGAAAAAGACACAAAACGTTTGCACAAACTCAATACCGGTTGGGCATCATTGATGTTGGATAAGAAAGGGGACATTTTCTTGTTGGGAAGCCGGATGATGCAGAAAATGGATGCGAAGTCGGATGCATTGAAATCAATCAGTTATCAGGCTGAAATGAAAATGGACTTGGCTGCCGAGCGTGAAGCAATGTTCGACCATGTGTACAAGCAACATCAAAAACGCTTCTACAATCTTACTATGCATGGGGTCGATTGGGATGCTATGACGGCTGCTTACCGCAAGTTCCTGCCTCATATTGACAACAACTACGACTTTGCGGAATTATTGAGCGAATGGTTGGGCGAACTGAATGTTTCGCATACAGGAGGACGTTATTCTCCGAGAGGCGGGGGAGATGTAACTTCTAATCTGGGCTTGTTGTTCGATTGGAATTACCAGGAAAAAGGAATGAAAATCGCTGAGGTAATCGAGAAAGGCCCGTTCGACCATTCCCGTACAAAAGTAAAAGCAGGCTGCATTATTGAAAAGATTAACGGTGAGGAACTGGCTCCGGATAAGGATATTACTGCTTTACTGAATAATAAAGCCGGAAAGAAAACCCTGGTTTCGTTGTATAATCCGCAGAATAAGGAGCGTTGGGAAGAAGTGGTAATGCCTATCACTAGCGGAAGACTCAACGGTTTGTTATATAAACGTTGGGTAAAACAACGTGCTGCCGATGTTGAGAAATGGTCGAACGGCCGGTTGGGGTATGTACATATCCAGTCCATGGGCGACGGAAGTTTCCGTACTGTTTACTCGGATATTTTGGGTAAATATAACAACTGTGACGGAATTGTGATTGATACCCGTTTCAATGGCGGCGGTCGTCTGCACGAAGATATCGAGATACTTTTCAGCGGTCAGAAATACTTTACGCAGGTAGTACGCGGACGCGAAGCCTGTGATATGCCGAGCCGTCGCTGGAATAAACCTTCTATCATGTTGCAGTGTGAAGCTAACTATTCCAATGCGCACGGTACGCCTTGGGTGTACAAACACCAGAAGATAGGCAAACTGGTCGGTATGCCTGTGCCGGGAACAATGACAAGCGTATCTTGGGAAACATTGCAAGACCCTTCACTGGTATTCGGTATTCCTATTATCGGTTATCGTCTGCCGGATGGAAGTTATCTGGAAAATAGCCAGTTAGAGCCTGATATTAAGGTTGCCAATAGCCCTGAAACGGTAGTGAAAGGGGAAGATATGCAACTGAAAACGGCTGTTGACGAATTGCTTAAAGAGATAGACAGTCAGAATAGATAGTAAATAGAAGTAGGTTGATGCATATCCCCCGTTACGGAAGTGCATCAACCTACATGAATATATAATGAACTGGTTAGGACTTCTTTAACCGATAATCTTTCTTATATCTTCTACAATCAGTTCATCTGTCAGATGATTGGCACGAAGTAACTCTTGTATGTCGTACCGGTCTACGAATTCTTTCTTCGCTCCATAATTAAGGACTTTCATATCACTGGTACCGTAATAACGGGCAATCTTTTCACCGAAACCACCGTCCAACACACCGTCTTCCAATGTAATCACTAGTTGGTGGTCGGCTTTCAGCTCTTCCATTAGCTCATTGTCAATGCCGGTGATATATCGGGGATTGATAAGCGTTGCATCAATACCTGCCTTTTCTTTCAGCAATGACAGCACCGACTGTCCTAATCCGAAGAACGAACCTAACGCAAGGATAGCTACTTTCGAACCGCGATGAGCGACTTTATAACGATTGAGAACGCTGTAATCGGATTCCACAGACTCGCCACAGCTAATCACATCTGTTGCGGGCACACGGATAGCCACCGGGTGTTCATTCTGACGGATACCCCATTCCAGCATGGCAAGATATTCCTCTTTACAGGTTGGCGCTAAATAGACCATATTCGGAATATTACTGATAAGCGGAATATCGAAGAAACAGAGATGAGTTACATCATTCATACCGGATAATGTTCCCCAAAATACCAAGAGGACTGCCGGATTATTATTGATGCAGAGGTCTTGCGATAGCTGGTCGTAAGATCGTTGGATAAATGTGCTATATACCCCATAAACAGGCTTTCCCCCATTAGCGGCAATACCGGAAGCAAGTGCCACTGCATGTTCTTCGGCAATACCGACATCAACAAACTGCTTGCCGGCTTCCTGACGACGGTCGGGAGTAAACCCGAGAACGGCAGGAGTACCCGAAGTAATTGTTACCACCCGCTTGTCTTCTTTCATTTTTTTCAGCAGATATTGAGCGGTTACTTCGCTATAATCTTCCGCAGTTTCGCCAAACTTGGATTCTCCGGTTTCTATATTGAACGGAGTACGCCAATGGTAAGTCTCTTTGTCCAGTTCTGCGCGTTCATACCCTTTGCCTTTCAGGGTATTAATATGTACTACTATCGGATGCTGAATATCTTTCACTTTAGAGAAAGCCTCAACCAATGCTTCCACATTATTGCCGTCGTTCACGTACATATAATCCAATCCCATAGCCTTGAAGAAATTACATTCGCACTGACCGTTGCTGTCACGCAAATCTTTCAGGTTCTTGTAAAGACCACCGTGATTCTCGGCAATAGACATTTGATTGTCGTTGACAATAATAATCATGTTTGTACCAAGCTCCGCCACATAGTCCAATCCTTCGAATGCTTCGCCGCCACTTAAAGATCCGTCGCCTATCACGGCTATGATATTCTCATTACCGCCGGTCAGGTCGCGTCCTTTCGCCAATCCGCTAGCCAGGCTGACGGAAGTGGAAGTGTGACCGATAACAAAAAAATCATGCTTACTTTCATGTGGCTCGGAATAACCGGATACGTTGTCATACTCTGCCGGATAGAGGAAAGCATCTTTCCGTCCGGTCAGCATCTTATGCACATAACTCTGATGCGATACATCAAAAACAATCTTATCTTCCGGTGAATTGAATACATAATGTAAAGCGATAGTCGCTTCCACCATTCCAAAATTAGGTCCGAAATGCCCGCCGTGTTCACTCAACTTTTGCAGGAGTGATGCACGGATTTCATTACTTAAATCGTTGAGTTCTTGAAACGATAACTTCTTTACGTCTGCCGGAGAGTAAATATTTTCTAAATACATATCAATTTGTTTTTTTACGTTTATACCTATTGCTTTTATCACACTGCAAAGATACTGCTGATTTTAGATTCGGTTTGTATATAGATTACGGATTATTTTACCTATATTACCGACCTTGGAAAATGTGACTGATGATAAACCTAAAAATAGTAGATAATATATATTGGTTTTTAGTTTCGACTTTTCTTATTTTGTTTAATGATTCTTTAGTTACTTCTCCTAATAAACTTGGCGTTCGCAAAAGCAGGAAGTTTGACTTTGGCTTCTCTGGTTTTGATACTTACTTCATTCCTTAAATAGGTTAGAATAGATATTATAGCAGATTGATAAAAACAGAATCTGTAATTCGGGTAATAATGTCAGTAATTCATCTACAAACAGTCTCTTTATTTCACCCTATTTTTGCAACGTAGAAAATAGATAATCAATTATTTAATTATTAAAACGCAAGAGATATGAAACGGATTTTATTATTAACAGCTGTATTTATTATGATGCTCGGAACTAATTTTTCTTCTGCACAGACAGATGCAGATAACTTTTATAAAAGTGATTTGGTAAGTGTGGAGAAAGTTTCTTTTTCCAACCAGTATAAAATGAAGGTAGCCGGAAATCTGTTTCTGCCTAAGAACATGAAAGAAGGAGACAGATACCCTGCAATCATTGTCGGACACCCTATGGGAGCAGTCAAGGAACAGAGTGCGAACCTTTACGCAACTAAAATGGCGGAGCGGGGTTTTGTCACACTCTCCATAGACCTTTCTTTTTGGGGTGGGAGCGAAGGTGAGCCGCGTAATGCCGTTCTGCCGGAAGTTTATGCGGAAGACTTTAGCGCTGCGGTAGATTTTCTCGGTACACGTCCGTTTGTCGACCGGAATCTAATTGGTGTAATCGGTATTTGCGGCAGTGGAAGTTTCGCTATCAGTGCGGCAAAAATAGACCCTCGTCTCAAAGCCATTGCAACAATCAGCATGTATAATATGGGTACTGCCAGCCGTAACGGATTGAAGCACTCATTGACTCTGGAGCAGAGAAAACAAATTATGGCGGAAGCGGCAGAGCAGCGTTATGTTGAATTCCTAGGTGGAGAAACAAAATATACAGGTGGTACAGTGCACGAACTGACAGAAAAATCCGGCCCGATAGAACGTGAATTTTATGAATTCTACCGTACACAAAGAGGAGAATTCACACCAGAAGGAGCAACTCCTTTGACAACAACTCATCCAACCCTTTCAAGTAACGTGAAATTTATGAATTTCTATCCTTTCGCAGATATTGAAACGATTTCGCCCCGTCCCATGCTTTTCATTACCGGAGAAAATGCCCATTCGCGTGAATTCAGTGAGGATGCCTATCGACTGGCTGCCGAGCCTAAAGAACTGTATATAGTGCCCGGTGCAGGACACGTAGACCTTTACGACCGTGTAAGCCTTATACCATTCAGCAAACTGGAATCTTTCTTCAAGGAGTATCTGAAGAAATAAGTAGTTTTCTTGTGATAACAGGAAATGTAAATGTGACTTTTGAAATAACAGACTAAAAAATAAACTAATGGAACAAATAAGAAATCAAGAATACGGAGGCGAACGTCCTCTGTTCGCAACCCACGACCTTCAACTGGAAGATGTGACGATTCACGCTGGTGAATCCGCACTGAAAGAATGTAGTAACATCATAGCAATCAACTGTCGCTTTGAAGGAAAATATCCCTTTTGGCATACCAATGGATTTATAGTGAAGAACTGTCTCTTTACAGAAGGCGCCCGTGCCGCGCTGTGGTATTCCCAAAGTCTGCAAATGGCAGATACCTTGGTAGAAGCCCCGAAGATGTTTCGCGAAATGGACGGGATAAAACTCGAAAATGTACAGTTGCCCAACGCTTTGGAAACATTTTGGTATTGCCGTAATATAGATTTGAAGAACGTGCAGATAGACAAAGCTGATTATCTTTTTATACATAGCGAGAATATCAAGATACAGCACTACGCTCAAAACGGAAACTATTCATTCCAGTACTGTAAGAACGTGGAAATCCGTAATGCGGTTATCAACTCCAAAGATGCATTTTGGAATACGGAGAATGTAACTGTCTATGATTCCGAACTGAATGGGGAATATCTAGGCTGGCATTCTAAAAACTTACGTCTGGTAAATTGCAGGATTTCGGGCACACAGCCACTTTGCTATGCACATGATCTGGTCATGGAAAATTGTACAATGGCGGAGGACGCTGACCTCGCTTTTGAACACAGCAGTGTGAAAGCAACGATTAAAAGCCCGATTCACAGCGTGAAGAATCCCCGCACGGGGAGCATTATTGCCGAAAGTTTCGGGACAATCATCCTGGACGAGAATCTCAAAGCACCGGGAAATTGTGAATTGAAACTTTGGGACGAACTGACTTGTTTTGATTGAAATATGAAGTACGACTTCGATGAAATAATTCCACGCCGAGGTACGAATTCCTATAAATGGGATTCTGCCGGAGATGCAGATATATTGCCGATGTGGGTAGCCGATATGGATTTCCGTACGGCTCCCCCTGTTGTGGAAGCGTTGAGGAAACGGGTGGAGCATGGTATCTTCGGATATGTCCGTGTACCGGATGCATACTATGCGGCGGTGACAAACTGGTTTGCAAGGCGGCATGACTGGCAGATAGAAAAAGAGTGGATTATTTATACCACGGGAGTAGTACCGGCATTGTCTGCTGTCATTAAGGCACTGACAGCCCCCGGAGATAAAGTAATGGTACAGACACCCGTATATAACTGTTTTTTTTCCTCTATCCGCAATAACGGATGCGGGATGATTGCCAATCCGCTGATTTATAGAAATGGAACCTATCAGATAGATTTTGCGGATTTGGAACAAAAAGCTGCCGACCCAAATGTAAAGGTTCTATTGTTATGCAACCCGCATAATCCTGCCGGAAGGGTATGGACAAAGCAGGAACTTACCCGTATCGGTGACATCTGTATCCGAAACAATGTGTGGGTAGTAGCAGACGAAATCCATTGCGAACTTGTCTTTCCGGGACACACCTATATTCCTTTTGCTTCTATCTCACAAGAATTCCTGATGCACTCCGTCACTTGTACCTCGCCCAGCAAAGCCTTTAACCTGGCAGGGCTTCAGATTGCTAATATCATTTCTGCCGATACGGATATACGAACGAAAATAGATAAAGCAATCAATGTCAATGAGGTTTGTGATGTGAACCCGTTCGGGGTGGAAGCGTTAATGGCAGCCTATAACGACAGTAAGGAATGGTTGGAAGAGCTGAAACAATACTTGTTCGCCAATTACAATTATTTGAGGGCATACTTCGCAGAATATCTTCCTGAATTTCCAGTGTCGATGTTGGAAGGCACTTATCTGGTTTGGGTGGACTGTTCAGTGCTGAATCAGTCATCGGATGAGATAGTGAAAACCTTGTTGGAAAAAGAAAAACTTTGGGTGAACGAGGGCGGCTTGTACGGAGAGGCTGGTGAAGGATTTATCCGCATCAACATCGCTTGTCCGCGACAGCAGTTGATAGAAGGATTAAACAGATTGAGACGGGCCTTGAAATAATAAAATTAAAACTTATCCGGGACTTGACAAACGCTTTTTTATTTCGTATATTTGTAGTCTGGAAAAGGATGAAACCAATGAATAATGAATGAAAAAATAGACGAAATATGAATATGAAATGGATAGAAAATAGTATAATATTACAACGAACTTAGCTCATTCCCTTAGCTTATACTAAAGGATAGAACGGCAGATATACCCCAAAGGTTGCAAACTTTACAGAGTTTGCAACCTTTTTTGTTGCATATTATTGATGCTAAATTCGCAAATCCGGATTTTAAAGTTTATAATAAACGGAGGGGACGTTTATAATAAACGGTCACAGTATTTATTAATAACTCTATCAATGTTTAAGTAGTAAGTTGTTGCCTTTTTTGTATTACCTTTTTCTTAAGGGTAGGAACTTTATCATTTGTGGTGATAATAGTTGACATTATGACCAGGCGATTAAATCTAACAAATAGACTTTGAATGCATACTTCCCACCTGTCTGAAACTTCACGAAGCAGGATAATTAAACCATTGCTTCGTTCTATGCACAACCCGGAATTGCAAGGCAAATTCCGTGAAATGCTTACTGCTTTCTATACTGTACTGAAAGATGCTGACCCATGGTTGCGTTTCGTCTTTATCACCGGAGTTACCAAATTTGCTCAGATGGGTATATTCAGTACTCTCAACCAACTGATAGATATAAGTTTCGATCCACAATACAATGCTCTTTGTGGCATGACCCGCCTGGAAATTGAAGCCAATTTCGTCCCGGAACTGGAATGGTTGGCAGAAAGGAACAGTTTGACGAGAGAAGACTGCATGGTGTATCTCACCCGTATGTATGACGGATACCATTTCAACTATTTCCGTAAGGAAGGCATGTACAATCCGTTCAGTATCTTGAACGTGCTTCGAAGCGGAATGTTTGAGAACTACTGGTTTGCCAGTGGTACCCCCACCTTTCTGGCTGAAATGCTGAAGAAAACGCATTATGACTTGCGTGAATTGGACGGATTGGAAGTGATTGCCGCCTCTCTTACCGACGACCGTGCCGATGTGAACAACCCCGTGCCGATGATTTATCAAAGCGGTTATCTGACTATCAAAGGATATGACACAGAATTACGTCTCTACAAATTGGGTTACCCTAATGATGAAGTGAAATATGGATTCCTTAATTTTATCACTCCGTTTTATACTTCGTTGGACGAATCGAGAGCTCCCTTCTATATCGGGCAATTTGTAAAAGAACTTAGGGCAGGAGATGTCGAGGCTTTTCTCACCCGTCTTCGTGCTTTCTTTGCCGATTTCCCCTACGAGTTGAATGATAAAATGGAGCGCCATTACCAAGTGGTATTCTATCTCGTTTTCAAATTATTGGGGCAGTTTGTTGACGCCGAAGTGCAAAGTGCTCTTGGACGTGCCGACGCTGTGGTGAAAACGGCTAATGCTGTTTACGTCTTCGAATTCAAACTGAATGGTACCGCGGAAGAAGCATTGGCACAGATTGATAATCGCGGCTATCTCATACCTTATACCGCCTATGGTTACCGTATGGTGAAAATAGGTGCGGAGTTTAGTAAAGAAGAACGTAACTTGAGCCGTTGGTTAGTGGAAGAAGAGGAGTAAGCGGGAATTGATGAACTGATAAATAAGAGTATAATATATAAATTCAAACACGCGAATTGGTTACGTTCTCTATTCTTGTTTCCTTAGGCAGCTGTGAGTCACAAGAAAAAGGACATATACAGGGAAACGTCAATGTGGGAAATAATAAAGATACATTGTTGGCTGTCGTAACACAGCTATTACCATTCATCGGTGTATACCAAATGTGAATTGGAAAATGTTATTTTTAGTGATTTGTATATTTTGATATTGTTCTATTTTATATATTTTCTTATAGCAACATGATCGTTGTTTTGATTCGAAAAAGGCATATTTATGAATGTTGGTGACTGAATATGCTTTTGTCGTGTTTGTATATTGATTATTTATACAGTTTAGCTATTAGTGGAAGAATTGTTTTTTTAAAGGGTGAACAGCTTTTTTATGAGGAATGAGGTGTGTATGTAACTATTTGTAATTCTTATGATTATATATTGATGTGTGTCGCTTTTTAATAGTGCTTGCTATTTGCTGTGTGTTGTTTGATAATTAATAATACTCTCCTCTTTTTTTGTCTGATCTTGATTTGTTTTATAGACTTATCTAATAAATATGCATATCTATTTTGTTTTTCAATAAATGGTGTATTCTTTCGATTCATAAAAACAAATATATGTTAATGTGAAATACATTTTACGAACTAATTTTTTTTAGGATATGTTGTTTTCGTGTAGATGATAAACAAAACGTCACATTAAATTATATTCGATTATGAAAAAGTCTATTATTTTATTAGCTTGTGTATTGGGCGCATTTTCAGCGAAGGCCCAAACAGTTATTGAAAGTACTAAATTTACGGATAATTGGTCGGTGGGAATCAATGCCGGTGCAGTGACTCCGCTTACTCATAGTGCTTTCTTTAAAAGTATGCGTCCTGCTTTTGGAGTAGGATTCTCGAAACAGTTGACTCCTAATTTCGGCTTGGGATTCCAGGGAATGGGGTATGTGAATACAACCCAAAGTAAAACTGCTTTTGATGCTTCTGATGTAAGTCTATTGGGTAAGGTGAATCTGATGAATCTTTTCGGCACTTATCTCGGTACTCCGCGTGTATTCGAAATTGAAGCAGTGGCGGGTGTGGGGTGGCTACATTATTATGCGAGTGGCGACGGTGACGAAAACTCATGGTCTACCCGTTTCGGAATGAACTTTAATTTCAATATGGGCGAATCCAAAGCATGGACGATTGGTATCAGGCCTGCTATCGTGTATGATATGCAGGGGGATTATAATCAGGCAAAAAGCCGTTTCAATGCCAACAATGCTGCTTTTGAAATCACTGCGGGATTGACCTATCACTTTGCAACGAGCAATGGAACTCATTACTTTAATAAAGTGAGAGTCTACAACCAAGCTGAAATTGATGAATTGAATTCTTCCATAAATGCGCTTCGCGGACAAGTGAATACCAGAGATAACGAGTTGAATACTGCTAATCAAAGAATCAACGGACTGCAACAGGAACTGAATGACTGTCGCACAAAGATAGTTCCGGTAGAAACAGTAGTCAAGACAGCCCGTATTCCGGAATCAATCATTACTTTCAGACAAGGTAGGTCATCCGTTGACGCTTCACAACTTCCGAATGTGGAACGTGTAGCTTCTTATATGAATAAACATCCGGAAACGAAAGTTATTATAAAAGGATATGCTTCTCCGGAAGGTAGTGTTGAAGTGAACGCCAGAATTGCTGCCGCACGTGCAGAGGCTGTAAAGACAATTCTGGTTAAGAAGTACAGGATTGCAGCAGACCGCGTTACTGCCGAAGGGCAGGGAGTGGGCGATATGTTTACCGAACCGGACTGGAATCGTGTAAGTATCTGTACTATTGAAGAATAACAGGAAATGAGAGTTTTGTTTTAGATGAAATATATTATTAACTAAATGCCTTGATTATGAAAAAGTTTTTATTATTGATTTTGGTCGCAATGACCGCTTTCGGAGTGAATGCCCAAACGAGAAAAGGTGAGGGTTCTTTAATGGGAAGCCTTGGTTACCAGACTAATTACGAGAGATTCGGTTTACAAGCACAGGGACGCTATGTGATAGCCAATAATCTTAGAATAGCTCCTGACCTTACATTCTTTTTTCCGAAAGACAAAGCAACGGGACTGGATGTGAATGTAAACTTCCATTATGTGTTCAATTTCAGTAAGGATGGACAAGGATTCTCCGTTTATCCTCTTGCGGGAATCGGTATGCAGAACAACTTTTATGGAAAGCAGGATGTCGAGGTCAATGGTGTAACCACTCAGGTGGATAGAAGTAACTCGACCAAGTTTGCTTTTAATCTTGGAGGCGGTATTACATTACCTTTGTCGGAACGTAGCTTTTTAAATGCGGAAGCGAAATTTATGTTTGCCGAGGATGACAATGTCGTTATCATGTTAGGTTATGGTTATAAATTCTGATTCTTATTGTATGCCGGACGGCATTCATGCTATCCGGCATATTTTTTCTGACGATCTCACGTTAAAAGAGTACGTGAACATATAAAATAACATGTTATAAATATAGATGTACATCTTAATCAACCTGAATTATTAACTTAAAAAAATCGATTATGTTTTATCATGTAAAAGATTTGCAATTCAATGCCCGCGTCTCCAGACCGGATCCGCGTTTCGCACGCATATTGCTTGAGGCATTTGGCGGTGCTAATGGAGAATTGACTTCAGCCCTGCAATATTTTGTACAGGCTTTCAGTTGTCATAACCCGTTCCCGGATAAGTATGACATGCTGATGGACATCGCTACGGAAGAACTGGCGCATCTCGAAATCGTAGGAGCTACTATACAGATGCTTCTCGGCCCGGTAAACGGTGAGATGAAAGATGCTGCGGAGACAATGGAAATTCGCAAGCTGATGGATGGCAAGTCCGCTAAAGAAGAATTTATCCAGCAAGCGTTTACAAATCCGCAGTGTGTGGTGGTTGCCCCAGGTAGTCCGATGTTGACAGACAGCAATGGAAATCCATGGTGCGGAAGTTATGTATCTGCCAATGCGGAACTAACGGTAGACCTTCAGTCCAATATGGCGAACGAATGTCGCGCCAAGATTGGTTATGAAAATCTGCTGAAGTTTACTGAAGATCCGTCAGTAAGAGAAACTCTTATTTTCCTGATGACTCGTGAAGTTACGCACTTCCAGCAGTTTGAGGCAGCTCTGAATACCATTCAACCGAACTTCCCACCCGCAGTGTTGCAAACTTCACCGAAATATAGCAACCTTTACTTTAATCTGTCAAAAGGCGAAGAATTCCGTGGTCCATGGAATGAAGGCCAGAGCTCACGATTGAAAGAAGAGTGGCAGTATATCGACAATTCGTTGGAAGAAGTGAGAAAGACAAACGGACTGGTGGACAGAAAACCTGAAGGGACGGAACGTACTGAAAAACAGGTCGCCCAAATGGACAAACAGTTGTCTGACGAACGCAGCAATGAAGTGCTCTCTGCAACTCCTGAAAAGGAGCTGATGTGGTGTGATTATCAGAAATCAGAAAAAAGCAGCAAAAAATAAATAGCTGCATATAATCTATTTTTTAACTTTTAATTTTTTGTGTTATGAATAAGAAAACTGAAAAAAAACAGGAAGCAAAGAGTTCCAAAAAGGAAACTCAGGCTGAAGAAAGCAAATCTGCAACTTCCAGCAAGAAGTCGGATAAAAAGTAATGCTTTAGATTCTTAAATCAAGTTCAAGTTTTTTCCGGCGGAAGATGTTCGGAATACCTTTCGCCGGAATTTTTAATTCTATTTTATGAAATAACTAATTTGAGAGAATATGGAAACAAGAAAAATAATGTTCGCAGTTCTGGCGTTGATATGCGCTGTATCTTTGGCTGTAACTTCTTGCAAAGATAAAAAAACGCAGGATAAGGTTAACAATCGGATTGAGAATGCAAAGGAGTCTGTTGACAGGGCACTTGATAAAGTTTCTGATAAAATGGAAGTGGGAGCGGATAGTGTGAAGGAAGCTTGGAAAGAAACCAAGGAGCAGGTCAAAGAGGGAGCTGATAAAGCTAAAAAGGAAATAAAGGAAGGGTATAATAATGCCAAAAAAGAAGTGAAAAAGACACTTGATTGAGCTTTGTTGAAACATGTTTCATACATCGGAAACATCGTATTTTCATTATTTGCTTTCAGAAAGGACAGTGTCTATCCTGTCCTTTCATTTATCAGTTTCCAGTTTGTATAATTCTAGTTTGTATTGATTCAGATACCAGCAATTCCCGTCACATATTTTTTTGGTCAACGTTCCGAATAAGGAGCGGGTCATGCATCTGTTGCCAAACAGGTTGTTACAACGTAATCTGTATGCTTCGATAGCCAGTGCCCTTTCTGCCATACGTCCTTTGGTGTATGCGTCCGAACACATCTTATGTATGTTTTCATACTCGGTTTGACCTGTAAGAAATAAATTATCGCAATTTTTCATATTCCGGTATTTTTAATGTTTTATATTTAGTAAAACATATTGCGGAATGCGGAGGTTTAAGTTGAGCTTTTAATCATTCTTAATATTGCTCGTGATGTTGCTAAAATATGATAAATATGAAATTTGTGTTAAAATATAGGATTGAATTGGAACTAAATGATACTAAAAGTCGTTTTTTAATAAAATGAAAATCTTATTATAACTGGAGAAAATAGTAAACCCTTTTTTGAAATTTATATATAAACCTAAATTCTTTAATTATGAGTGTAATTTGGTACATTATCATTGGAATTGTTGCCGGTTTTTTGGCCGGTAAGATTATGAGAGGAGGAGGCTTCGGTCTTTTGATTAATCTGGTTGTTGGGATTATCGGTGGCCTTTTAGGCGGCTGGGTATTCGGTTTACTAGGTATCGCTGCCGGCGGTATTCTGGGTAGCCTTATAACTTCGGTTGTGGGTGCTGTGTTGCTATTATGGATTTTGTCCTTGTTTAGAAAACACCCTAGAAGCGAAGAACTCTGATTTATTAACTTTTAAAACTTAAACTTCATTATGGAAAGAGGAAAATCTAATTTTCTTATCGGACTGGGAGTAGGTTCGGTAATTGGTGCACTGGTCTATCGTTTCTGGCATTCACCTAAAGGAAAGTGTGTGAAAGAAAAAGTAAATCATGCATTTCAGAAAGTAACCGGAGACAGTGTTAATTTGATTGACACGGTAAATGACAAGGTATTGGACGCCGGAACAAAAGTGGCTGACAAGGTAGCTGACGGAACCTTTTATGTTGCCGAAAAAGCGGATGATGTAAGAGATAAAGTCCATGCAATGGTAGATAAGGCTAAAAAATAGTTAGGGTTTTGTTGTTCTGCAATGGGAGGATAGTGTGAGTGAAAGCTATTCTCCCCTTTTACTAAAACAAATTTATTATGAAAGCTAATAATTTCAATTTATGGTTTCGGTTGACAGTAGGCTCAGCTATTGGTGCAATTGTATATCATTTCTCATCAGGTCGGAAGACTGAGAAATTGAGAAAAATGGTACGTATGAGAAACCAGATAAAAGAAAGTGAGAATAAGGGCGAGATTTATACACTCTCGGCTAATGCCAGACGATAAGCTGCATGTTTGCCTGTCACCAGTTTCAGATAGATAATAGATGCTGCTGAAACTGGTGCTTGAAGTTAATTGACAGGTTTGTTTTCTTCACGTATTTCAATGACTTTGGTTGCTACGGCATACTCGTCCGGGAAAATCTTCCCGCCTAACTCGTTTGCCCACGCTTTCGTAAATTCCGCTCCTGTATATATGATAATGGCTGAATAATAAATCCATGTGATGAAAATAGCCATAAACGCCGCCGCTCCATATACGGTTTCTATATTTGCAAATCCGATATAAAAGGATATTCCCCATTGTCCGATCAATAATAAAACGGTAGTGACAAGTGCTCCTATAATTACATCTTTGCTTTTAATCTTTGCGTCCGGCAATATCTTGAATATGAGAGTGAATATAACAGTGGTTACACCTATATTAATTATCATTCCTATCGTTTTTACCAAAGATTCTGCTATATCCGGATTGTTGGTGATGAATTTGTTGCTTATATCTGTGATAAGATTGGTAATGGTAAAGGTGATTAGCAGGATAAAAGCGAAAGCAAGGATAACCGAGAAGGATAGCAATCTGTTTATGATATATTTAAGCCAGCTCTTCTTGGGGACGGCTTTTATTCCCCAAATGGTATTTAGGGAACTTTGTATTTCTGCGAAAACAGTCGTTGCACCGAAAATGGTGACACCTATACTGATAATGGTGGCAAAGGAAAATGAATCGGTTGTCTCTGCATTTTCCATAATTGCTTGAAGTGCATCAATCACTTTGGAGCCGACAATGGGTTCCAGTTGGGCATATAACTGATTGGTGAAATCGATATTGAGTAATACTCCGATAGTAACAAGGAGTGAGAGCAGAGGGATGATTGAGAACAGGGTTGCGTAAGCCAGTGACGCGCTCAATCTCATGACGTTGTCATCAATAAATCCTTGAAAAGTATCTTTTATGATTTTAATAGATACAGACAACTTTTTCTTGTTTTGGGCTAAGATTTTCATTGGCATTTTCTTTATTCTAACGAACATAATAATTTATTTGTTCGGGCATTATATAAAAAATCTATCAATAGGGTTTGCATTCTTGAATTTTTTGTTAAAAGATAAATTTGATGAAACCAACATATGCTTTTGTTGTTTATATATTGAAATGTGATTCTAAAATTATTTATAATAAAATTGTACTGTTATGGTTGGATTTGTAATTTGGATAGTTGGTTTGATATTAACTATTAAGGCGGCTTTGGAGATAGGACGTCTTTATGCACCTTGGGAAAAGAAGTTATTGGCTATTGTACTGATTCTTCTTACCAGTTGGATAGGATTGTTTTTCTATTATTTCTATGCTAGAAGCCGTATGACGGGTTGGCTGAGTGAATAGTTGTTAATTAGACGACAGGCGTATGAACTAATTTTTTATACAATATGTTGTTTAATGTAAATAACGAATTTGATTATAAACTAAAGAATTAGACATGGAACACATAAGACATTTCTAATGATTTAGCAAGCAAAACATCACAGTTTAAAAACATTTGATTATGAAAAAATCTATTATTTTATTAGCTTTTGTATTGGGCGCATTTACTGCAAATGCCCAATCAGTAGTAGAAGGTACAAAGTTTACAGACAACTGGTCTGTTGAAGTAAATGCGGGAGCAATCACTCCTCTTACTCATAGCGCTTTCTTTAAGAGTATGCGTCCCGGTTTTGGAGTAGGGTTCTCAAAACAATTGACTCCTATCTTTGGTTTGGGATTCCAGGGAATGGGATATATCAATACCACTCCGAGTAAAACGGCCTTCGATGTTTCGGATGTCAGTTTATTGGGTAAGGTTAATTTGATGAACCTGTTCGCAAGTTATCAAGGTCAGCCTCGTTTGTTTGAGATAGAAGCTGTGGCCGGAATGGGTTGGTTGCATTATTATGTAAATGGTGACGGTGATCAGAACTCATGGTCTACCCGTTTCGGATTGAATTTCAATTTCAATCTCGGTGAAACGAAAGCGTGGACATTGGGAATTAAACCTGCTATCGTATATGATATGCAAGGTAACTTCCCTGAGACAAAAAGCCGTTTCAATGCGAACAACGCAGCGTTTGAACTGACTGCAGGATTGACTTATCACTTCAAGACAAGTACCGGAAACCATTATTTCACCAAAGTAAAAGTCTACAACCAGGCGGAAATCGACGGGCTGAACTCTTCAATCAATGCTCTTCGTTCTGAAGTGAACAATAAGGACGGTGAGTTGAACACTGCCAACCGGCAAATCAACGGCTTGCAGAAAGACTTGGAAGAATGTCGTACAAAGGTAGTTCCTGTTGAAACAGTAGTCAAAACCGCTCGCGTTCCGGAATCTATCATTACTTTCAGACAAGGTCGTTCATCAGTAGACGCGTCACAGTTGCCGAATGTGGAACGTGTAGCTTCCTACATGAAGAAATATCCTGATTCAAAAGTGATTATCAAAGGATACGCTTCTCCGGAAGGAAGTGTGGAAGTCAATGCTAGAATAGCTGCCGCACGTGCGGAAGCTGTCAAGACTATCCTGGTCAATAAATACAAGATTAACGCTTCCCGTATCACTGCCGAAGGTCAGGGCGTAGGGGACATGTTTACCGAACCGGATTGGAACCGCGTAAGTATATGTACTATTGAAGATTAATACAGAAGTATAGAAACTGAATAGTAAGGGCTGCTCCGGAAAACGGGGGCAGCCCTTCTTGTTTGTATCTTCTAGTTTTGAAAGTTTAGTGTACGATTGCTTTGTACGTGGCGAAAAATAATTATTTTTGCAGACGTTGTTCATGCGTTCTTGCGCTTTGAATGGGCAAATATCAACCATTAAAAAAAGTATTATGAAAAGAGTATTCGTATTTCAAGACTTTAAGTCACAGAAATTCTGGAGTATAGATGTAGTTGGAACAGACGTAACCGTTAACTATGGCAAATTGGGAACAGACGGTCAGACACAAGTCAAAAACTACTCGACTGCTGAAGAAGCCGAAAAAGCTGCCAATAAACTTATTGCGGAGAAAACAAAGAAAGGCTATGTGGAAACAGCAGAGGAAACGGCACGCGAGATGAAAGTGGAAGCCAAGAAATACACTTTGAGTTATGATGAATACGAAAACGATGTCCGGCTATTGGATAAGATTCTGAAAGACAAGCATCTGCCCGAATATAAACAAATCACTATCGGTTGTTGGGACTATGAAGGTGAAGATTGCTCCGATTTACTGAAAGGAATACTCGAAAATAAAGATAAATTTGCACACATTGAAGGCTTGTTTTGGGGAGATATCGATCAGGAAGAACAGGAGATCTCCTGGATTGAACAGGCAGACCTCAGCCCGTTGCTCGACGCTATGCCCAAATTGAAAGACTTGAAAATAAAAGGTACGAATTGCCTGCGCCTGGGACAAACCTCACGTCCGGAATTGCGTTCACTGGAGATTATCAGTGGCGGTCTTCCTACGGAAGTCGTAGAGGATATTCTGGCGTCCGATTTTCCGAATCTGGAAAAACTGGTTCTGTATGTCGGCGTGGAAGACTACGGTTTTGAAGCTGATATTGAGATATTCCGTCCGCTTTTCTCTAAGACGCGTTTCCCGAAATTGACTTATCTTGGCATCGTGAACTCGGAAGAACAGGATGAGATTGTAAAAATGTTCCTGGAGTCGGATATCCTTCCTCAATTGGAGACAATGGATATTTCGGCAGGTGTCCTCAAAGATGAAGGTGCCCAACTCTTGCTGGACAATATGGACAAGATTGCCCATTTGAAGTTTATTAATATGCGCTACAATTATTTGAGCAAGGGTATGAAGAAGAAGTTGCAGGAACTTCCGATGAAGATTGACATTGCAGAATCGGAAGAAGCTGATGAGGACGACGGTGAAATGTGGTATTACCCGATGATTACGGAGTAGGGGAAATGCAGATAATCGTTGTCAGCAACTCTCCGTCCAAACGCATCGAATACTTTGTTGAAGCCGGCAGGAGCTTGCAGACGGGAGTCCGCTTTATGACTTACGAAGAATTGTTCAATTGCCTGCCATCATTGCGGCAGGCAGTTGTCAAACTGGAACCGTGGGTAAGCTGCGAAACGGATTTTCTGAAATATACCCTGTTTAATGACGAATACAAAACGATATTACAGCGGTTGGACGAGACGGCACTGCCTGACGATGTGCATTTCTTGAATCCGCCTCATGCATTATTGCAGGCTCTTGATAAAAAGGAAGCCAAACGGATTTTATCAGCCAATGATCTGAATGTAACTCCGATGTTGGATACTCCACATTCTTTCGATGAACTGGCGCAAGCTCTTTCCGGTTGTAGCAGGGGGTGTTTTCTGAAACCACGTTATGGTTCGGGAGCAGGTGGCATTATGGCAATCCGCTATCAGCCGCGTCAGAAGAAATGGGTGGTTTATACTACCTTGCAGAAAGTGGACAGAGTCATTCATAATACAAAACGTATTCATCGTCTGACTAAGGAGCAAGATATTCTTCCATTGGCGGAAGCGGTCATGCATACCGGGGCTATTTTGGAAGAATGGATACCTAAGGAGCAGTTGCAGGGAGAGAATTATGACCTTCGGGTAGTATCTGGAGAGGAAGAGATTGACTATGTGGTAGTCAGATGTAGCAAGGGGGGTATAACCAATCTGCACCTGAACAACAACGCACGCCTGTGGAGCGAACTTCCCTTGTCAGAAGATGTCCGTCAACGGATTTACCTCTTATGCAGGAAAGCCGTCCGCACACTGGGTTTGCGATATGGCGGAGTAGATGTACTGATAGAAAGAGGAACGGATACTCCTTATATTATTGAGGTCAACGGACAAGGCGACCACATTTACCAGGATATGTACGCTCACAATTCTATTTATACCCGACAGATAAGAACAATAAAAAAGAAATATGACCATGCAGATAGATGAACTGCCCGCTGGAGAACAAAACCAGTGTCCTGATATGGATATGAACCGGGTGGTAGGGACACATGATATACTTATGCTTTGCTTCGATACGTTGCGCTACGATGTGAGTAAAGCGGAAGAAGCTGCCGGAGGGACACCGGTTCTGAACAGTCACGGTGGTTTGTGGGAGAAAAGGCATGCGCCGGGAAATTTTACTTATCCCTCTCATTTTGCTATTTTTGCAGGCTTTCTTCCTTCACCGGCAGAGCCTCATTCCTTGCGTAGCCGTAAATGGCTGTTTTTCCCTGTGCAGGCAGGGACGGGGCGTATCCCGCCCAAAGGCAGTTATCCGTTTACGGAAGCTACTTTCGTGCAGAGCCTTGCCAATAAGGGATATGAGACAATCTGCATAGGCGGCGTGAATTTCTTCAGCAAACGCAATGAACTGGGACGTGTGTTTCCCGGTTATTTTACGAAAAGTTACTGGCTGCCGATCTTTGGCTGTACGGCTCCTGACAGTACGGAGAAGCAGATTGATTTTGCCTTGAAGAAACTGGAGAATTACTCTGCGGACAAACGTATATTCATGTATATCAACTTTTCCGCTATCCATTACCCGAACTGTCACTATGTGAAAGGTAAAACGAAAGACGATAAGGAATCGCACGCGGCGGCATTGAGATATATCGACAGTCAGTTGCCCCGTTTGTTTGAAGTTTTTCAGAAGCGTACCGACACACTGGTGATTGCCCTTTCCGACCACGGCACCTGCTATGGTGAAGACGGCTACGAATATCACTGCATATCCCACGAAACAGTCTACACGGTTCCTTACAAACACTTTATCCTGACGAAACAATGAATCAACCTCTATCCCGATATGTAGACTATATGTATAGTTATCCGCATAAAACGGCGTACCGTCCTTTTCCTGCTCCGGTTTCGTTGCTCCCATATTTGGAGCAACTGCAAGGCAGAAAGGCGTCACTCTACTTTCATATCCCTTTTTGTAGCCATAAATGCGGATACTGCAACTTATTCTCTTTGCAAACGAACCGTACAGAATATATCGCCACTTATCTGGACACCCTTCACAGACAGGCGCAACAACTCTCACCGCTCACTGCCGGACTGACGTTTGATAGCTTTGCCATCGGCGGCGGTACTCCGTTGCTGCTGACTGTTCCGCAACTGGAACAACTAATGGCTACCGCCGCTTTGTTCGGCGTGCATCCGTCCCATGCCTTTACTTCCGTAGAGACTTCACCGGAATATGCAGATCGTCCGCGTCTCAATGTCTTGAAAAAGGCGGGAGTATCTCGCGTAAGTATCGGCATACAGAGTTTTCAAGATGAAGAACTGAAAGCTATCAAAAGGCGTCCCCGGCAAAACACTATTTATCAAGCATTAGACGATATCCGCCAAATGGATTTTCCCTATTTCAATATCGACTTGATTTATGGTATTAAGGGACAGACGGTAGAAAGTTTCCTCTATTCACTGGAAGAAGCGCTCCGGTTCCAGCCGAACGAACTGTTTATTTATCCGCTATATGTACGTCAGGGTACAGGTATTACCGAACGGGAACCAGATGATGTCTGTTTTCGAATGTATCGTGCCGCTTGCAAGTTATTGCAAGCAAAAGGCTTTCTGCAAACATCCATGCGGCGTTTCATTCATCATCCGTCCACTGACGCGGAAGTCTCATGTGGCGATGAAGTAATGCTTTCGTGTGGGGCGGGTGGACGCAGCTATTTGGGTGATTTACACTATGCTACCCGGTATACAGTCTGTCAGCAATGCATTGCCCGCGAGATAGACGAATATATGGCAACCACTGATTTCACCGTAGCCCGTAACGGATTTATCCTTTCCGCAAAGGAACAACAACAACGTTTTATCATCAAGAATCTGATGTACTATATGGGGATTGACAAGGCTGAATATACTCGGCGTTTTGGAGAGCCGCTTGATAGGACTCCGTTGTTCCGCCAATTGGCGGAACAGTACTGGATAGAGGAAACTCCTGAACGTATCCGGCTGACTCCCGAAGGACTTGGTTATTCCGATTATATCGGTCAGCTATTTATCACTCCGGGAATCAGGCAATTAATGGAGACTTATTCCTATTGAATGAAAATTGAGTGAAGTTTAAATGATATTTGAATGAAATGACAAACGAGGGTTCTTTACTTTCCGTCCGACGTATATACTATCGGGGTAAATTGAATAGTTGTAACTACACTTGTTCTTATTGTCCTTTCGGCAAGAAGTCTCATCCTACATCTACGATGCAGGACAAACAGGCATGGAGTCGTTTTATTACTGCTATTGAGCAATGGAAAGGAGAGTCTTTGCAACTATTTGTCATTCCCTACGGGGAAGCACTCATACATCGCTATTATAGGGAAGGAATCATACAGCTTGCGGCATTACCACAAGTTACCGGAATTTCCTGTCAGACTAATCTTTCTTTTCCTGCCGGCGAATGGCTGGACGAACTCCGTACTGCTCCGGAATTGATAAATAAGATAAAGATTTGGGCTAGCTTTCATCCGGAAATGACTTCGGTAGAGAAATTTGTCCGGCAACTTCATACGCTCCATAATGCAGGAATACAGGTTTGTGCCGGAGCTGTCGGCAACCCGTTGGCAAAAAATATACTTGCTGATTTGCGAAATACTCTTTCACCGGATATTTATCTGTTTATTAATGCCATGCAGGGGTTAAAGTCTCCATTGAGCAACGAAGATATTCGTTTTTTTACTCAACTGGATAATCTTTTCGAGTATGATTTGCGAAACGCTCCGGCTCAATGGGAGAATTGCTCAGGCGGAAGAAGTGCTTGCTTCATTGACTGGAAAGGGGATATCTTTGCCTGTCCTAGAAGTAAGGTGAAGATAGGCAATCTTTATCAGAGTCAAAAGCTAGACACTTCGCTTTCTTGTCAGCGGAAAGTTTGTGATTGTTACATTGCTTTCAGTAATCTGACTAATCATCCTTTGCATTCTATAATGGGCAAAGGTACATTTTGGCGGATACCGGATAAGCCCTTGATTACTGCCGTTTTTTTCGATGTGGACGGAACATTGACCGATGCACAAGGAAAAGTTCCGGAAAACTATGCCAATGTCTTACACTATATGGCGCAATCTGTCCCATTATATCTGGCTACTTCTTTATCAGTGGAACAGGCGCGGAGAAAATTAGGTAAGACTCTTTTCAGTTTGTTCAAAGGTGGGGCATTTGCAGACGGTGGATTATTGTTGTATGACGGGCGGAACCGATGTTTATCGGTTGAATTACTACCGGATGTAAACGGGGAATCCGCAAAGATAACGGCGCATAGCTATGAAGGCCAAGTCTATAAGTATAGCATGCTGGTTTATGAGAAAGAACAGAGGGAGAACATTCTTTCCCGATTGAAAGCAAAACCTTATCAGGTATTTTATAAGCCACCCCTTATCACAGTTGTACATAAGGAAGCCGGCAAAAAGAAAGGAGTACTCCATATATGTAAAGTTTTAGCTTTCCCTCTGGAGCAAGTATTGATTGTCGGCAACTCGCAGAAGGATTGGGAAATGATGTCGGCAGTACCCCATTCTTGTGCAGTGATGAACTCCGAACCGTTTTTGACAGAACATGCCCGCTACACGTTGAATCCCGACCGCCTGCCTGCTTTCTTCCGTTTCCGCGAATAGAAAAGCAGATAAAGTTATTGTATATCAATTTAAAGTGATTATTTTCGCAGCCTACGTTATCTAAAAACGCATCAAGTTATGAAAGTACAAAACAACATATGTGAGGGAAGTCTCATCACCAATTACCTTCTGGCGGATTACTGTGATTCTTTTTCAAAAACAATAGTGAGTGATAAAGTGGTTACTCCCGAAGTATTGACGATTCTACTTCTTCTTTATTCGTCCTTTCCATAAAACGATCATGCGTTCCATTCTGAACAGAGTTGCCAAACAAATGAAATAAAGAATCTATGGATATGGACATCTATGACATTATTGATAATATTTACAAACTGCCGCTTGCATCCAAGGAAGCCCTATTGAATGAAACACCGGAAGTAACCTATCCTAAAGGTTTCCACCTGTTTCTGGCAAACCGTAAAAGTTCCAAATTCTATCTGATGAAGAAAGGAATGTTGCATGCATATACCTATAAATCGGACAAGAAAGTGACATTCTGGTTCGGAAAGGAGGGCGACGCTATTTTCCCTTTGCAGACCCTTTACAATAATCAGGCGGGATATGAGAATATAGAATTATTGGAAGACAGTGTGCTGTATGAATTGAGTGTCGACAAACTGCACGACCTTTATCTGGCGGATATACATATAGCCAACTGGGGGCGGAAGTTTGCCGAAAGGGAGTGTATCAAATCAGAACAGCTATTTATATCACGGCAGTTCAAGACCTCATTGGAACGCTATCAGGATTTGATTGCTGATTACCCCGATATACTTCAACGTGTACCATTAGGTATTATCGCTTCCTATCTGGGAATCTCCCAAGTTAGTCTGAGCAGAATAAGGGCGAAGATAAGATGATTTTTTATCAAATGTAAAATCCCTTTTTTACAAATGTAAAATAGAGGCTGCCGGAAATTCATGACCTTTGCAAATAAAAAAATGTTATGAATTGGATTCTTTTGATTTTGGCAGGTTGCCTTGAGCTGGTGTTTACTTTCTGCCTGGGAAAGATAAACAGGGTATTCGGAATGGAAAAATATGTGTGGTCATTCGTACTCTTGGTATCCTTATGTGTGAGTATGCTGCTTCTGATAAAGGTGACCAAGACATTGCCGGTTGGTACGGCTTATGCGATATGGACAGGCATCGGTGCGGCGGGCACGGTATTAATCGGTATTTTCTTCTTTAAAGAACCTGCAAGTGTGGGACGGTTGTTCTTTATCTTCACACTGATTTGCTCCATTATCGGGTTGAAATTGGTATCACATTGATACCCGATTGTATCCTGAAAAATAAAGTGCAGCTATAATTTGGTAGTTATGAAAACAAAGCCCATATTTGCAGCCCGAAAACAGGGGCAGGCATAAAAATCCTCATCGGAGGGTGCTATAATAGATAATTATAGTGCCGGATAAGATGAATGGTGCAAATCATTCGCTTGTCCGGCACTATTTTTTTATTGTAACAATTTAAGATAAGAAGTAAAGTATCGAAGAAACTATGAAAGAGTTGAATTTGACACAGGGGAGCGTTCCGAAAGTATTGCTGCAATTTGCAGTACCTTTCCTTATTGCCAATGTGCTTCAGGCACTTTATGGTGGGGCGGACTTGTTTGTTGTAGGGCAATACGATGATTCTGCCAGTGTGGCGGCTGTAGCTATCGGCAGCCAGGTGATGCAGACGATTACAGGTATCATCCTTGGCATTACAACGGGGACAACCGTGCTGATTGCTATTGCCACCGGAGCAAAGGATAATAGGAAAGTGGCATCTACAATCGGTTCTTCCGTATGGCTGTTTTCAATCGTAGGTGTTTTGCTGACTTTAGTCATGATCGTGTTTCACGGGCAGATAGCCGAACTGATGCATACGCCTGCGGAAGCAATGGCTGATACGAAAAGTTATATTCTGGTATGCTCGACAGGTATTTTATTCATTATTGGGTACAACGTAGTGTGTGGTATCCTGCGTGGACTGGGCGACTCCAAAACACCGCTTTATTTTGTGGGATTGGCGTGCGTGATTAATATTGTCCTCGACTTTATCTTGGTCGGCTATTTCCATTTGGGGGCTACGGGAGCCGCATTGGCTACAATAACAGCACAGGGGGGCAGTTTTGTTATTTCGCTTTGGTTCTTGCACGGTCATGGATTCCATTTCGAGTTTACTCGGAAAGATATCCGGCTTAACAAGAACTTATCCAAAAAGATTATGGTGCTGGGAGCACCTATTGCATTACAGGACGCGTTAATCAATATTTCATTCTTGATTATAACGGTCATTATCAACCAAATGGGAGTCATCGCATCGGCGTCTTTGGGTGTTGTGGAGAAAATCATCGTCTTTGCAATGCTGCCGCCAATGGCGATATCATCGGCAGTGGCAACCATGACGGCACAGAATTACGGTGCGGGACTGATACAGCGGATGAACAAATGCCTGGCTTCGGGCATTGGGATTGCCCTTGTTTTCGGTGTATCGGTTTGTGTGTATTCCCAATTCCTTCCGGAGACGCTTACCGCATTCTTTTCCAAAGATGTGGCGGTGGTGACAATGGCGGCGGAGTATCTGCGGGGGTATAGTATCGACTGTATCATTGTAAGTTTTGTGTTTTGCATCAATTCTTACTTCAGCGGACAGGGGAATTCATTGTTCCCGATGATTCACAGTCTGATAGCGACCTTCCTGTTCCGTATTCCGTTGTCGTACTGGTTCAGTCAGATAGACAGTTCCTCGCTGTTCCTCATGGGCTTTGCTCCGCCCTTGTCGACGGTGGCTTCGTTGTTGATTTGTATTTGGTATTTGCGATATAACCAAAAGAGAATGTACTCGAAAGGCACTGCGATGCCTGCTATATCGAATTAAGTGTTTTCTAAGTGACATATATTAACTAAAATCAATTTGTATGGAAGCTTATTTGAAGAAACTCTGTTTTGAGTATTTGGCGGGAAGTCAGAAATAAGAAAGCGTTTAGTTATCTATACTTTTAAAGATATTCCTTATCAGATAGTCTATTATTGTTTCCATTTCTCTCTAAAGTGGAAAAGCCTTGGATTATTTGATAAGGAATATTATTTTTGTACTTCATAATGAAGAACTCGATACCCCGATATACTTTCCACAAAAATAAGTATGGCAGTGAACTTTTGATTGATGTCGTCGAACTGAAATATGTGAAGAAGTTCCTGGCTGAAAGTTCCGTCCATACATTGACTTATTATGACATTACTTTTATAACGGAAGGAGAGGGGAGCTTTTCCATTGACAACCGTACTTATGAAGCTTTCCCTCAAGATGTGTTTTTTTCTAAGGCGGGAGAGATTCGGAACTGGGATACGCGTCATATAACAAATGGATATGCCTTGATTTTTGAGGATGAGTTTTTATCTTCCCTCCTTAGAGATTCCATGTTTGTCCGGCATCTTGCGTTTTTCAAACCGGAAAAGACATCAGCCAAACTGCATCTTCCAGACGAACTTTATACACGTGTCCTTCAAGTATTACACAATATCAAAACGGAGATTGACTCTTACAAACAGAATGATAATGACGTGCATGTTTTGAGGGCATTGCTGTATGAAGTTCTAATGCTGTTGGAGCGGGCGTATCAGAAGGCGGTTTCAAACGAAGAAATCCCCACAGATAAAGAAATCAATAATACTCATATAGACAGATTCATCCATTTGGTCGGAACCTATTTGAAGGAACAACATTCCGTTCAGTTTTATGCGGATAAACTTTGCATCACTCCCAATTACCTGAATGAAATCATAACGTCGGTAATGGGGGTTAGTGCGAAACAATACATTCAGAATAAAGTGATAGATGAGGCTAAGAGATTACTTGCTTATACAGACGCTCCGATATCGGATATTGCGTTTGAGCTTCATTTTTCAACGGTTTCTTATTTTATCCGCCGCTTCCGGCAGCATACGGGAGAAACTCCCTTGCTTTACCGTAAAAAGTATAAACCGTAAAAAGTACTATTTCTCCCTTTCTTTTTATTGCATCGGCTCTGCTCAATATCCTTACTTTTGCATCAAATAATAACCAATTAAATTATTAAATGATGAGAGATGTAGAAAAAACGGTGGGAACCATGATTGACAAGCAGAAAACAGCCTTTATCGGTTCCATAGACAGCGAAGGATTTCCCAATATCAAAGCCATGTTGCAACCCCGGAAAAGGGAAGGGATAAAAACGATTTATCTGACAACGAATACTTCGTCAATGCGTGTTGCACAATACCGGAAGAACAGTCATGCCTGTATTTACTTTTGTGATAACCGCTTCTTTCGGGGAGTAATGTTGCGCGGTACCATGGAAGTGTTGGTTGATAGTGTCAGTAAAGAGATGATATGGCAGGAAGGCGATATAATGTATTATCCCGAAGGTGTTACCGACTCCGACTATTGTGTATTGAAATTTACGGCAACTTCCGGTAGGTTTTATAGTAATTTCAAATCGGAGAGCTTTATCGTAGAATAGAACTCATAGTACATAAGAGAAATTGAGTGACAGAGCTTTTATAGTCTCAATGTACTATTTTTAAGATTTTATAAAAGAATAGCGATTTAAAAAAACAATGAATTGGCGACTAAATTGTATCGCTCAATGCAATAATATGTATAAATACAGACCTATTTCTCTTAGACGTAGTACAATTGTAACCATTCTGATTGTTTAAATATTCTTTTTTTAAGAATGGTCATTCTTTCATTCGTTTTATGTCTCCGGGCAGAATCCATTTTTGTAAAACAGATAACTTTCTTCTATCGCATCGGTTGTATCCGCTTCTAATGCATATAATATTTCCTTGCAAAATTCCAGTTGCCCGGTTCCGTTGGCAGTTACAATATTTCCGTCCCTTACAGCCTGTTTGTTGATATAGTTGGAATCGCCTGTATATTTGTCTCCGGCATACTGTTTTAAATAATCGAGTGTATTGCTGGTATGCTTAACCTCATTAAGAAAACCATGCATACCAAGAAATACAGAAGCATTGCATATTCCGGCAACTAACTTATTCTCTTTTACTGCTTTTTCTACAAGTGGAACTATTAGTTCACCTAGAGGTGAGAACCAATTCATTCCTCCAATTAATACCAAACCGGCATAATTTTCCGGCATATCGTTGAGCCCGTAATCGGGCAGCACCTTGAATCCACCTATTGAACTTACAGGTTCTTTGGTTATTGATAAAGTTTTCACTTTATAACTAATAGGATTTCCGGGCTTGACTCCCTGATTCAAACAGGTAGCTATATATGCACCTTCCCAGTCGGCGAAACCTTCTAGAATTACAAATATTACTTCTTTCATATAAACTTCTATCTTTTTGCGTGTACGAAGATACTATATTTAATTGATTGTAGAACGTTTTTATTTAATTGTTATTATCTCATGTGATGTATAACCTTTCTGTTATATTTTCCATTATAGCCTTTATTAGTACGGCATCATAAACTTATGTATGAAAAGAAAATATCTTTTGATGTGCTCGGTGTGTGCAGGAGGGAGTGATAAAAGAAAAAAGCTCTGTAATTCAATGTTTACAGAGCTTTTTCCTTTTCTTAAGAAGCGGTGCGTACGG